>OGDD01000590.1_pt1 | contig 34208 bp, 29 predicted proteins | sample 1570301 | NCBI WGS metagenome assembly OGDD01 (sample SAMEA2581971, study PRJEB24529) | metagenome | biome: Human gut stool | place: China | collected 2011 | reverse complement strand
CCTTGCCCCAAGTAATCTTGGGTAAACCCCTAACCCTAACCATTCTTGGATAACCATTAAAAACAAAGCAACATAAGGAGCATATACTATATAAGATAGTTTATGAATTTAGTAAATGAATTTGCAAATGGTTATAAACAAGAGTAAAATGAAAGTGTTGCGATAGGAGGTAACATACCAATGGCAAATACATTAGAAATTAAAGAACAATTCAAAGAAGATTTTAAAAGAAGGATTGTTGAACGCTACGGTCGCCCTTTGGAACAGGCTCATATTACAGAAAAATATATGACATTAGGAGAAATGGTTAGAGATTATGCCAGTATAAACTGGAGTGATAGTAAAAATGCTGTTGCTGAATCAAAAAGTAAACAAATGTATTATTTCTCTATGGAATTCCTAATGGGACGACTATTAACAAATAATTTAATGAACTTAGGAGTTTATGATGTAGTGAAAGAAGGACTTGCTGAACTAGGTATTGATCTAAATGAATTGGAAGATTTAGAAAGTGATGCAGGACTTGGAAATGGAGGCTTAGGAAGATTGGCTGCTTGTTTCCTTGATTCGCTAGCTTCTTTAAATTTACCGGGAAATGGAAACTGTATTCGATATGAATATGGATTGTTTAAACAAAAAATTGTAAATAATGAACAGGTAGAAGTTCCTGATCAATGGCTATCTTTAGGGAATGTCTGGGAAGTTCGTAAACCTAAACATGCAGTCGATGTAAAATTTGGCGGACATGTAGATATGTGGATGGGGGAAGATGGAAAAGCTGTCGTTAATCACTATCCAAGTCTTGTTGTTCGTGCAGTGCCTTATGATGTACCTATTGTTGGATATGATACAAAAGTTACAAATACGCTTCGTTTATGGAGTGCAGAGGTCGCAGATGATGCGTGTGATGCAGCAAGTTTAAACGAATATGTTAACGAAGTACGTGAAATATGTCGTAATGTATATCCCGACGATTCTACGGAACATGGAAAAAAATTACGTTTAAAACAAGAATACTTCTTTGTTGCGGCTGGATTAAACAATATTATAAAAACACATATGGAGACATATGGAACATTAAGCAATTTTGCAGAGAAAAATGCCATTCAGTTAAATGACACACATCCTGTATTATGTATTCCAGAATTAATGCGTATTTTACTAGATGAATACAAAATGGAATGGGATGAAGCTTGGAATATTACGAAGAAAACAATGGCATATACAAATCATACCGTATTAAGTGAAGCACTTGAAAAATGGCCAATTCAATATGTACAAGAATTATTGCCACGTGTGTATATGATCATAGAAGAAATAGATCGTCGCTTTAAATATGCATTGTCTCATGAATTTGGACGCACTGATTTAATAAATGAATGTGCCATTTTAAAAGACGGTCAAGTGCATATGGCGAATTTAGCAATCGTTGGTTCTCACAGTGTAAATGGAGTTGCGGCATTGCATACAGAAATTTTAAAGAATGATGTTTTAAAAAACTTCTATGAAATTTATCCATCTAAATTCAATAATAAAACAAATGGTATTACACATCGCAGATGGCTTTTATACTCTAATCCTCAGTTAACAAAATTGCTGGAAAAAACAATTGATTCTGACTTTAAAAAACATCCTGAAAAGTTAGAAAATTTAATGAAGTATGTAGATAATGAAGATTTACAGAAAGAATTTATGGAAGTGAAGATGGAACGTAAGAAAATTCTTGCGAAATATATTAAGGATACATTAAATATTGATATTGATGTTAATTCTATTTTTGATGTACAGGCAAAAAGACTTCATGCATATAAACGTCAATTATTAAATATTATGAATATTATGCATTTGTATTTCAAAATGAAAGAAGATCCATCTTATAGAATTTATCCAAGAACCTTCATCTTTGCGGCTAAAGCAGCGCCATCTTATACGTTTGCGAAAGAAGTTATTAAACTAATTCATTGTGTTGCAGATAAAGTTAATAACGATAGCGATGTTTCACCATTCATGAAAGTTGTCTTTATACCAAATTATGGTGTTTCTATTGCGGAAATTTTGATGAATGCGGCAGATGTTTCAGAACAGATTTCTACTGCAGGTAAAGAAGCAAGTGGAACTGGTAATATGAAATTTATGATGAATGGTGCGATTACTCTTGGTACAATGGATGGTGCCAATGTGGAAATCGTAGAACGTGTCGGTATGGAGAATGCGGAAATCTTTGGACTTCGTGCAGATGATGTAGCCTTGATACATCGTGAAAATTCATACGATGTATGGAAAAAATATCATCAGAATCCTGAAATCAAACGTGTGGTAAACAGTTTGATTGATAATACGTTCTCATCTGATCCAAAAGATTTTAAATTGATTTATAACGAACTAATGTTTAAAAATGATGAATATCTTCTGTTAGCTGATTTTGAAGCATATGTACATGCACAAAATCGTGTAGAAGAACGTTATAAAGATAGAAAAGGATGGGCTAGAATGTGCCTGGTAAATATTGCACAGTCAGGATATTTCTCAAGTGACCGTACGATTGAAGAATATGCAAAAGAGATTTGGAATATTGAATCTGTAAAAATGTAATAGATAATTTCAAGGCACGAATATTCGTGTCTTGAGGTTTTTTTATAAAGAAAGTTTGATATAATTAGACTAGGTGATGAAAGATGCGACAGCAAACATATTATGAAGCTTATCTTGACGATTTTGATAAAATTGTAGTGTATCTATCTAGAAACAGTTATGGTGGAAGCAGCAATCGCTTTTATGTAAAAGATGACGATGGAAATATATATAATCTTCTTATACAATCTGTAGAAACAACACAAAATAATTATACAAAGTATACTCTATTGTTAAATGAAGAATTGGAAATTGGAAAAGAATACTATGTTGTACATCAACATGCACGTGCTGTCATTTTACAATACAGCGCTATTGTGAAAACGCAGCGCTTTGATGACATGTTTTACTATGATGGTGCTGATTTAGGATACACTTATAACAACAAGTATACATCTTTTGCCTTATGGGCACCTTGTGCAAGTCGTGTAAAATTGGAAATTGCGAAAAACAATGTAACATATACGTATGAAATGCAAAGAACAGAAAAAGGAGTATTTCGCTATTCTGTATTAGAAAATCTGGAAAATGCAACTTATGTATATTTTGTCAGAGTAAATGGAGAATGGAAAGAAACAATTGACCCTTATGGAAATGCATCAATAGAAAATTCTCGAAGATCAGCTGTAATTGATATGAGAAAAATAAAGGTAAAAGATTATCCTTTACCAGAAATGAAAACAGCATGTGATGCGATTATATATGAAGTCAGTGTACGTGATTTTACAAGTCAAAAGAGTACAGGAATACTACATAGAGGAACTTTTAATGGATTTGTAGAGGAAAATGAATATACAAAAGAGAAGTGTACAGGATTTTCATATTTAAAATCATTAGGCATTACACATGTGCAGCTGATGCCGGTTATGGATTTTGGTTCTGTGAATGAGATTTATCCAGAATTGCATTATAACTGGGGATATGATCCAATACAATATCGTGTACCGGAAGGAAGTTTTTCCATAGCTCCGCAAAATCCATATGATCGAATTTTTGGGCTGGTCAATCTTGTGGAGGAATGTCATAAAGCAGGAATTCGTGTAAATCTTGATGTTGTATTTAATCATGTATATGATAAGGAAACCCACTTTTTTGAAAATACAGTGCCTAATTATTATTTCCAAATGAATGAACAAGGGGATTTTTCTAATGGTACGTGGTGTGGAAATGATATAGACAGCAAACGTAAGATGTGTGCAAAATATATTGTGGATACTTGTATTTATCTAGTGAAAACCTATCATATTGATGGACTTCGCTTTGATTTGATGGGAATTCTAGATTATCATCTGATGAATGAAATACAACAAAAGTGCAAAGCTTTAAATCCGAATTTTATGGTTTATGGAGAAGGCTGGGATATGCCAAGTTTTTTAGATTACCGAGAAAGAGCAAGTATTGTAAACAGTTTTAAAATGAATGAGGTTGCTCATTTTTCTGATCGTTTTCGTGATGTTGTAAAGGGTAGAACCGGAGCACATGAAGTAAATGTAAAGGGATATTGCAGTGGGGCTGTTTATTTGATTGATATCATGAAAAATGTTATGAGTGGAAGCTGTACTCATGAAGGAATGGATCCTATGTTTGCCAATCCAAGAAATGCAGTTAATTATGTAGAATGCCATGATAATATGACAAGCTGGGATAAGCTGAAAGAATGTTGTAAAGAAGATAGCAAAGAAATACGCATTGCGCGTCATAAAATGATGATTGCAGCTGTAATGTTTGCGCAAGGAATTCCGTTTTTACATAGTGGTCAGGAATTTGCACGCAGCAAACATGGGTTGTCCAATACGTATGAGGAAAGTGACGATGTAAATAAGCTTGATTATGAAAGAAGAAATCAGTATCAGGATATTGTGGATTGTACAAAAGATTTAATAGAAATACGAAAGAATCATGCATGCTTACGTTATGCAGAAAAAGAAGAAGTTGAAGAAAATGTTCGTTTTTCCAGTATTGAACAGCAGGTATTGCTGTATCAATGTAAAGACAGTGAAGAAGTTTTAACAATTTTCTTTAACCCTACAAATGGGACTTTCCATTATGAATTCGATCAGGATCAAACATTGATTTATTATAATAAGAAAATTGAAGAATCTGGCTGCAGGCATTTAACGATCGCACCTTTTAGTGTTATTGTCGCATGCCATAAATACTCATAAAGAGTATAGATTAAACAAATATATTTGACATTCAAAGCATTTTTGATATAATGAACAAGAATCTTCTTCACAGAGCAATCTCTGTGCCAAAACAATAAGAAGGAGGAAAGATAATGAAAATTGCTGTTGTTACAGATAGTGGAAGTGGATATACTGCAAAAGAAGCACAAGAGAATGGGTTATTCTTTTTGCCTTTGCAGGTTATTGTGAAAGATAAGATGTATTTAGATGGAGTGGATCTTTATACAGAAGAATTATATGAAATGCTTAGAAATGGGGAAATGCCAACAACTTCTATGCCTCCTATGGGACGTATTGAAGAGTTGTTTGAGAAATTAAAAGAAGAAGGGTATGAAGCTGTTATTGCAGTTCCTTTAACTGCCGGATTATCATCCACAAGCAGTGTTATGCAGGCGGCGGCAAATCGTCATGATGTAGATTTGCGTATCATTAACTGTTACAGTACTTGTATGATTCAGCGTTATTTGGCAGATAGTGCAAAAGCATTAGCAGATAAGGGATATGATGCAGATGAAATCGTTCAGCGTTTAAATGTGTGTGTAGAGCATAGTGATACGCTAATTATTCCAGATGATCTTCAACATTTAAAACGTGGGGGAAGATTAACTCCTTTAGCTGCCGCTTTAGGTGGTTTATTGAAAATTAAACCTGTTTTAAAACTTAATGAAGACAGCGAAGGAAAAATTGATGTTTTTGATAAAGTAAGAACAATGTCTAAGGCAATGAGCAAAGCAGTTTCTACTTTTTCAGAAGCAAATTTGGATGAAAATTATCAGTTGTTTGTTTTGCATAGCGGTGTACCAGAAGAAGGAAACAAACTGAAAGAAATGCTGAAAGATAGTTTCGCAAATAATGATGTATACTGCGGCTTGATTAGTGCTGTTATATCATCACACACAGGTCTTGGATGTTTAGGTATTCAATATATCAAAAAAATAGAGATATAAAAATTTAAAAAGGGGATATAAGACATTGTGTTGTCTAACACTAGTGAAGAGTATCTCTTTTTTTCTTTTAGAATATGCGGTATAATATAAATGTAATATAGGAGGAAAAGTGTATGAAAGTAGCTTTTGTTACAGATAGTGGAACTGGAAAAACAGTATCTGAATTAAAACAGGATGGAATCTTCAGTGTACCTTTACAGGTAAGTTATGATAATACAAACTATCAGGATTTAGAAGAGTTAGGAATTGAAGAAATGTATAGACTGATGAGAGATGGAGTCATGCTTTCTACATCGCTTCCTTCTTTAGGAAAAATTGAAGCATTGTTTGAACATCTGAAAAATGAAGGATATGAACAAATTTTCGCAGTTCCTATTTGTACAGGATTAAGCGGCACAATTAATGCTATGCAAATGTGCGCGAAAACGGTAGGAATTCTTTTTGATTATGTAGATTGTAATGTGACGGCTGTTGTTCAGGATTATATGATTCATCTTGCGAAAGACTTGCATGAAAAAGGAAAATCAATTTCTGAAATAAAAGCAGTATTGGAATCTGTCGTTGATTCTACAAATACGTATTTGCTGCCAAATGATTTGCATCATTTAAAACGTGGTGGAAGGTTAACACCACTGGCAGCTACCTTGGGAGGATTATTAAAAATCAAACCGATTTTAATGATTAACAAAAATACTTCTGGAAAAATTGATGTTGCGGACAAGGTTCGTACAATGCATAAGGCTATGGATAAGGTCATTCAGCGAATGAAAGATGAACATGTCAATAAAGATTATATGATTACAGTAGCACATGCAGATGATATAGAAGAAGCATGTTATTATATGAGTAAAATAAAAGAAGCATTTCCTGACGCAAAACATCAGATTATTAAACTGGTAAGTGTTGTAGGAGTGCATACAGGTATTGGATGTCAGGCAGTTCAGTATTTTAAAATGGTAAAGTAAATAAAAACACTGCATAGAAAGATGTATGTTTGCATCTGTATGCAGTGTTTGTTTATAAAGGGATTTTTAGAAATATTTTACCTTTTTTGTACGGATTGCTGTTTGTGATGTTTTCCTTTCTGTTTTCCATGATGTTTTCCTTTTGAGGAAGTATCTTCATCATATAAGGCTAAAATATCGTATAGTTCTCTCATACTTTTACTTTTTAACTCTGTTTCACTGTAGGTGGAATCATACAGCAGAATTTCTTGTATAACACTGTATTTTCCAAAAGAGATTTTCTGTTCTCTAGAGCGTTCAAAAGTATCTTTATTTGGGCAGGAACAGTGATATTTTGAAGAAGAAAGTCGTTCTTCAAGAAAGTCATTGATCTGCTTTTCTAATTTGTTTTCCTGCTGTTTCTGTTCACTGTATATTCCAATTTCTAAAAAGCCTTCTTTCATATATTCTTGAAAAGCAGTATCCTGCATCATTAAATTCATACCTTCCATTAATGTTTTCCCTTTTAAAGATGTTACAAAAGATAAGTTTTTGACATCTTCATTATAGGATGTGACATCAATAATGATATTTTTTTCATTGACTGCCCACTCCATGCTGGGGTTAATGTCAACACTGATATAAGATATGGAATCTAAAGACGATACGGGATTGTTTTTAACAGACTGCCTTGTAAGAAAGGAAGGAAAGATAAATAGTAAAAGAAGACATGAAGTAATGAGAAGTGCAAGTGCTGGCTTTTGATAGGGGTGTTTTTTTTGTTTGCGCATAACATATGCCAATGTCTTATTTTTAGTTTCCTCACTGGCATGAATATCATTGAATTCATCGAAATGCATCAAGATCACCTCCTAATAAATCCTTAAGTTCATCTTTTGCACGTTTTAACCAGGTGTGGATGGTGTTTTCTTTTTTGTGAAGAATATCTGCAATTTCTTTTATTTTATATCCTTCATAATAGTGCAGATAAATTACCTTGCGGTAGTTTTCATTAAGTTTGTAGAGAGCATCAAGCATATAAGATGTGTTTTCCTGGGAAATGCCATAGGTTTCTATAACATCACTTAAAGAAGCATGCTTATGAAACCAGTCCCTGTATGTGCTTTTACAGGCATTCATGGTAACTTTTACAATCCATGCTTTTTCATGTTCTCTATCATTAAAATCTTTTGCCTGCGCATATTTTAAAAATACTGTCTGAAAAATATCGTCAATATCAGATTTTTGTTTTTTATGCAGACAGCAGATTTTTTGTACAAGATCGCCATATTGATGAATGGCATACGTCATTTCTTCTTCACTCTTCATACATCTTCCTCATAACTGCCTGTATTATACTATGATAGCTGTATACAAGACAATTTTTTTACATGTTCTTTCTTGGGCAATTTGGATTGTTGCCGCTGCCATCTTGTTTTCTTTGACGCATACCATTACCATTACCATTAGGATTATTGACAGTATTATTTCCATCTAGACAGGAACCATCTTTTTTTCTCAGACGATTACCATTTTGAGCAGTGTTAGTGTCTTTTGTGTTTTGAAAAGAATTTTGTTTACCCTGCTGCGTACCATCGCAGTTAGGATTGTTGGCAGTATTATTTCCATCTAGGCAGGAGCCATCTCTTTTTCTTAGACGATTGCCATTTTGAGCAGTGTTAGTGTCTGCTGCATTTTGATAAGAATATTGTTTGCCCTGCTGTGTACCATCACAGTTAGGATTATTGGCAGTACTGTTTTCATCTAGGCAGGAGCCATCTCTTTTTCTTAGAAGATCACCATTCTGTTTGGCAGTCGTGGTTGCAGCTGCTTCCTGCAGCGTTATGCCTGCATTTGCCTCTGATGTCTCTTCTTGTGCCTGCAAATTCCATAATTGGACACCTGTGAATAACATCCCTGCTGTTAATGCTGTGCTAAATAAAATTTTTGTTGCTTTTTTCATAGAAATCATCTCCTTTTCACTTATAACACGCAGCTAGAGGTAAAAACCTTTCAAAAAAAGAAAAAAATTTTTATGATGGGTAAAAAACAGACTTTTTAGGAATACTAATGTATAATATAGAAGAATGTTTTGGAGGTGTTATCATGAACCATGACTATATTGATATTAAAGGGGCACGAGAAAATAACCTGAAAAATATAGATTTAAAAATACCAAGAGATAAGTTTGTCATAATGACCGGGGTAAGCGGATCTGGGAAAACATCTCTTGCGTTTGATACGATATATGCAGAAGGACAGCGTCGCTACGTAGAATCTTTAAGTGCATATGCTCGTCAATTCTTAGGAAACAGTGAGAAACCAGATGTGGATTCTATTGAAGGATTATCTCCTGCAATTTCCATTGACCAGAAAACTACTAGCAACAATCCAAGGTCTACAGTAGGAACGGTAACGGAAATATATGATTATCTTCGTTTATTATATGCGCGTATTGGAGTTCCTTATTGTCCAACACATAATGAACCGATTACTTCTCAAACCATTAAGCAGATGGTAGATCGAATTATGGAACTGGAAGATAAAACACGTTTAACGATTTTATCTCCTGTTATAAAAGCGAAAAAAGGAACGCATAAAGACTTTTTGGAAAAGCTAACCAAAGAAGGCTATATCCGTGTACGCATTGATGGAGAAATGCGTCTTTTGGAAGAAATAGATGCATTAGAGAAAAACAAAAAACATGATATCGATGTGGTAGTGGATCGTATCGTTAAGGGAAATGATCGTTCCCGCTTGCACGACTCACTGGAAACGGCTTTAAAATTAAGTGATGGATTGGCAGTGGTTGCGTATAATGAGGAAGAAATTTTATTTTCCAGCAATTATTCTTGTAAATACTGCGGTTTTTCTGTTCCTAAATTAGAACCTAGACTGTTTTCTTTCAATGCTCCTTTTGGAGCGTGTGATGCATGTAAAGGATTAGGAATTACACAAAAAGTAGATGTGGATTATTTGATACCGGACAAAAGCAAATCTATTGCGGAAGGTGGTATTATATATTATAAAAATATATATGGTACAGAGAATCTGGAGTGGCAGAAGTTTGCGGCGTTACTAGATTATTATGATATTGATGTACATAAACCAATTAAAGATTTTACAAAAAAAGAACTGGAATATGTATTATACGGTTCTAAAGATATCATTGATTATAAACTGCATTCTCGAAGTGGAACGCAAATGAAAAAAAGTGAATTTATTGAAGGTGTTTGTACTTTAATTGAACGACGTTATATGGAAACAACTTCTTCCAGCGCAAGAGAATGGTATGGTACGTTTTTAGCGGAAGCACCATGTCCAAAATGTGGTGGAAAACGTTTGAATGAGCAGGCTTTAAGTGTGCGTGTAGGAGGCTTGAATATTTATGAATGGACAACGATGTCTGTTAAGCAGGCCGTAGCCTTTATGCAGGAGTTAAAGCTTAGCAAGCAGGAAGAAGATATTGCTCGTTTGATTTTAAAAGAAATCAGTGAGCGTTTAAGTTTTCTGCATAATGTTGGTCTTGGGTATTTAACATTGGATCGTCTGGCAGGAACATTATCTGGTGGAGAGGCACAGCGTATACGTCTAGCTACACAGATTGGTTCTCATTTAAGTGGTGTTTTATATGTGCTGGATGAACCTAGTATTGGTCTTCATCAAAGAGATAATGATCGTTTGATTAAAACTTTGAAAGATATGCGTGATTTAGGAAATTCTTTGATTGTTGTAGAACATGATGAAGATACTATGCTGGCAAGTGATTATATTGTGGATATTGGTCCTGGGGCTGGTATTCATGGCGGAAATGTTGTGGCAGCAGGAACACCTGAAGAAGTTATGGCAAATCCAAATTCTTTAACAGGACAGTATTTAAGTGGAAAATTAAAAATTGAAGTTCCAAAGAAGAGAAGAAAAGGAAATGGTAAAAAACTGGAAGTTGTTGGGGCAAGTGAAAATAATCTAAAAAATGTCAGTGTGAAACTTCCATTAGGAACCTTTACGGTGGTTACCGGTGTCAGCGGTTCTGGAAAATCTTCTTTAGTGAATGAAGTCTTAAGCAAGGGAATCATGCATGCGCTAGGAAGAACTCGAATGAAACCGGGAAAATGCAAGAAAATTAAAGGCATTGAAAATATTGATAAAATTATTGATATTTCACAGGATCCAATTGGGCGTACACCTCGAAGCAATCCTGCAACCTATACAGGTGTGTTTGATGATATACGAGAATTGTTTGCGCAGACACCAGAAGCAAAAATGCGTGGTTATGAAAAGGGACGTTTTTCTTTTAATGTAAAAGGAGGACGATGTGAAGCCTGTCAGGGAGATGGAATACTTCGTATTTCGATGCACTTTTTACCAGATGTATATGTACCTTGTGAAGAATGTGGTGGAAAACGTTATAATGATGAAACTCTGCAGGTTACCTATAAAGGGAAAAACATTTATGATGTTTTGGAAATGAGTGTGGAAGAGGCATTGGAATTCTTCTCTAGCTTGCACAAAATTAAACATAAGCTGCAGACGTTAAAAGATGTTGGACTGGATTATATAAAACTAGGACAAAGTGCTACCAGCCTTTCAGGTGGGGAAGCACAGCGTGTAAAATTAGCCAGTGAACTGCAAAGAAAAGCGACAGGAAAAACCCTGTTTGTACTTGATGAGCCAACAACAGGTTTACATACACATGACGTTAAAAAACTAATAGAGGTATTGCAGCGTATTGTGGATAATGGAGATAGCGTGCTTGTCATCGAGCATAATCTGGATGTCATTAAATGTGCAGATTATGTTATTGATATAGGAGCGGAAGGTGGAGATGAGGGTGGAAACATCATTGCATGTGGAACACCGGAGCAAATTGCACAGGTAGAGGAAAGCTATACCGGAAAATACTTGAAAAAAGTATTAGAGAAAGGGTGAAAATATGGAAGCAGAGCGTAGTGTTGCGGTTGAAAAACTGACAAAGGCGTTTGATATTGAACAAATAACAGGAGATAAAGAATCTTTAAAAAGACGTATTTCCATTGCGGATACAAATCGTCCTGGTTTGGAATTAGCTGGTTTTTTTGAAAGCAGTCAAAGAAAACGTCTAGTTATTTTAGGAGATAAAGAAATTGCGTATATTGAAACGATGAGCCAGGCAAAGCAAAGAAAGTCTTTTGATTTTTTGACTGGAGAAGAAACACCGGCAATTATTATTACAAAAGATCACAAATGTCCTGAAATTTTACGCAGAATTGCCAAACGTAAAAACTTTCCTGTTTTCTTATCCTCATCTCCAACTTATCGTTTAATTGTGAATATTGTGGCATTTTTAGATGAAGAGCTGGCAGAAAATGAAAGTCTTCATGGCGGACTTCTTTCTATTTATGGAAAAGGAGTTTTGATTCGTGGAGAAAGCGGTATGGGGAAAAGTGAAATAGCTTTAGAACTAATCAAAAGAGGACATTTGCTGGTGGCAGATGATCGTGTAGATTGTTATCGCATTCATAATAAAATTATTGGCAAGGCACCGGAATTGTTACGGGATATGCTGGAAATTCGCGGAATTGGTGTTATCAATGTTGCACGAATGTTTGGGGTATCTTCTGTGCTGTCAAAAGCGGAAATAAATTTTGAAGTTGTTTTGCAGGCATGGGATAAAGATAAGGATTATGATCGTGTAGGAATTGAAGAGAAAAAACATGAGAATATTTTAGGACTTGAGATACCTAAAATTATTCTTCCAGTTAGAGAAGGACGTTCTATGGCAGTTATCATTGAATCTGCAGTTACTAATTTTATGCTGAGTGAAATGGGCTTAGATAGTGCCAAAGAATTTGAACAGCGTGTATTAAGCTACATTGCGAAAAATCAGACAGAAAGTGAATAAGGAGGAATTCTATGCAGTTTTTTCCAGATATGAGCACATTTATCAAAATTGGAAACTTTCAAATCACATGGTATGCGATCATTATTTTGACAGGCGCATTTTTAGCTTATTATTTAACTCTTCGCCAAGTTAGAAAATGGGGTTATAAAGATGAAATTTTTGAAAATTTCTTCTTATTGTTATTGCCAATTGGAATTCTTGGAGCAAGAATTTATTATGTAATCTTTGAGTGGGAACAATATGCGGCAGATCCTATTTCTATACTTTATATATGGAATGGGGGACTTGCAATTTATGGCGGTATTATTGCAGGTACGATTTTTGGAATCTTTTATTTCCGTCATTATCGTATTGATATCTTACGTATGGCAGATGCCATCTTTCCTAATTTGATGCTTGCACAGGCAATTGGAAGATGGGGAAATTTTATGAATCAGGAAGCATATGGAGGTATTGTTAGTGCTGATTATTATGCTCATTGGCCGGCTTTTATTCGAGATAATATGTACATTGATGGATATTTTCGTCAGCCTACTTTTTTATATGAAAGTATTGGAAACATCATAGGTTTTATTCTGATTACGTTTGTATATAAAAAATATGGAAGAAAAAAACGTGGTGATTTGATGTTTGCATATTTATCATGGTATGGGATGGTACGTTTCTTTGTGGAAGGATTACGCAGTGATTCTTTAATGATTGGAAATATTCGTGTCTCACAAATGCTGTCACTGCTGCTTGTTTTAGCTGGTGTGCTTGGTATTTTGGGAGTATGGCATCGTTTGTTTAAAAATGTATGGCCGTTTAAAAAGCAGAAACCAGCCGTTATCTTTGACTTGGATGGAACACTTGTAGATACAAAAGAATTAATTTATAAATCATTTATTCATACTTTTGAAAAATATAAACCTGGTTATCATTTAAGTGAAGAAGAATTAAAATCTTTTTTAGGACCAAGCTTAAAAAATTCTTTTTTACGTTATTTTGATGAAAGCCAGATTGATGAAGTAATTGCATATTATCGTGAATTTAACCATGCGCATCATGATGAATATATAAGAGAAGTACCTAATGTGGAACAAACGTTAAAGTATTTAAAAGAGAATGGCTATCCTTTAGCGGTTATGTCAAATAAGTTAAGTGATATTGTGAGAATGGGACTTCAATGTTTTAAACTTGAAGATTATTTTGAAGTTATTCTTGGAGGAGAAGAAATCAGTGAATCCAAACCAAGTCCACAAGGAATTTTAGAGGCATGTGAAAAACTGCATGTTCCACATGATAATGTAATTTATGTTGGGGATTCTCCAACGGATATTCAGGCATGTAAAAATATGGCTGCTTTTTCCGTAGCGTTTGTATTAGAGGAAAGCCGAAAAGAAGAAATGGAAAAAGAAAAGCCATGTGCATTGATTCAAGATATGAAAGAGTTAATAACTCTTGTAAAGGAGGATAAAGAATGGAGCGACACTACGATTTAGTTATTATTGGTGCAGGGCCTGCTGGAATGACAGCAGCGATTTATGCAAGTCGAGCTGGACTTAAAACAGCAATGTTAGAAATGGGAGCACCTGGAGGAAAACTGATTAAAACATATGAAATCAGCAACTGGCCAGGAATTAAAGGTACCAATGGCGCAAAGCTTGCGAATGATATGTTTGAGCATTCTACTCACTTTGGTGCAGAATACTTGTATGGAAATGTTGTGAAAGTAGAAGATGGAGAAGAGTATAAAACAATTATTTGTGAGGATGGTACAGAGTATAAAGCGAAAGCAGTAATTGTAGCAACAGGTACAAAAGAGCGTATGATGAATATTCCAGGGGAAGAAGAAAATGTTGGACGCGGTGTTTCTTATTGTGCAGTATGTGATGGAGCATTCTTTAGAAATCAGGAAATTGTAGTCATTGGCGGAGGAAACTCCGCATTGGAAGAAGCCTTGTATTTAAGTGAAATTGCCAGCAAGGTATATGTTGTTATTCGACGTGATGTATTCAGAGCAGATGAAATTGTACAGAAAGCAGTAGAAGAAAATGAAAAGATTGAAGTTATCCGAAAACATGTACCACTTCGTGTAATAGATGATGGAAATCGTGTAACTGGAATTGTTCTTCAAAATGTTGATACAAAAGAAGAAATGACAGTAGAAACACATGGTATTTTCCCATATATAGGTTTAGATCCAGCAACTTCGTTCCTTGAAGGATTGGATGTTTTAGATACATATGGATATATGGCAGTTGATGAAAACTGTGAAACAAAGGTAAAAGGTATTTATGGAGCAGGGGATGTCATTCATAAAAACCTGCGTCAGGTTGTTACCGCAACAAATGATGGAGCAATTGCAGCACAGCACGCATTCCATGAAATAAAAAAAATATAAGTAATAGAAAAGATTCTATACATATTGTGTATTCTTATACAGTGTATAGAATCTTTTTTACTTTGTCTTTTTTTGATGGTATAGACGATATTGATAAGGTGTTTGATTATAATATCCCTTGAAAGAGAAGATAAATGATTTCACACTGGAAAACCCATATGCATAGGCAATATCCTGCATGCTTTTTTTAGAATATACAATATCATTCATACTAGAATTTAAACGGTAATTGGTAAGATATGTTTTGAAATTAACACCAAAAAGTGATTTAAAAAGACGACTTACATATTCTGCATTTAAATGAAACCTTTCCGCAAAATCACAAAGAGATATATCATGTTTATAATTTGTTTCTATATAATCCAGCATATCACGCTGTAGTTTTTGATTGCTTATATAGCTTTTATCAATATTTTCTATTTGATAACTTGTTACCAGAATATGAAGAAGCATATATACGTAGGCATCAATTTTCAACTTATCATATTCTTTTGGAGATGTAAGAGATTGATAAAAAAAGTCAAAAATCTCAAAAAACATGGGATGATAAGGTTTATCGTAAATATCAAATACAAGAGAATCTATGGAAGGAATTGCTTTTTTTAAAAAGTCATAGGGAATAATTAGCAGCAATACCTCCGATGTAAGGTTATCAGATGCAATCTGATGAATTTGTGCACTGTTTACAAAAATAAAGTCCCCCTCATGTAACATACGAGTTTTGTTTTGAATCGTTAATTTCGCACTTCCTTTACGAATATAAGAAAATTCAATACTACGATGCCAATGAGGAGGGATACAAGTGGTGTCGATAGGAAAATTGGAAGCTTTCATTGTTTCGGCATTGATAAGATGAATCATGACATCCTGATCAGGATTTGGTTTTATAATTTCATAAGTTGATTTCATATATGGATCACTCACTTTCGTATTTTGGGAATTTAAAACAAATAAAAACGTTTTCAATACATTAATTATATCAAAAAAAGGGAATTTTTAAATCAAAATAAGGAAACAAATAGAAAAAAGAAAGATATATAATAGTTAGTGTAAACGGATACATTGTATAGTAAAGGAGAGATATATCATGGAAAGTGGTTTTCATAAAAGAAATGCGATTCTTATTGTGATTATTTGTTTTGTCTGTATGCTGATAGGGTCTTTTTATGATTACCAAATATCATCTGCAGTATTTAATACAGATAGCTGGTTTGGAATTCTTGGGGCAGCCTATGGACAGTTGCCAGTATCTTTAGGACTTATTCTAAGCAGTGTGTTGCTTTTTTCCATAATGGAAAAAAGAATGTGTATAAAAAGTGTATTGCAGGGAATTGCCTGCGTACTTATGTGTCTTCTTGGGGCAATGCAGATGTGGATGGAACCCATGATGTATATACCAGATATGAACATGGTGTTCAATACGATCATAAATATTGTGATCATTGGGGGAAGCAGTTATTTGCTGCTTCGTTATACCAAAGGCAGAGATCAACGCGAAGTGATGAGAGTTGTTAAGTTTATTATATTCGTTATTTTTGCACAGTTAATTTTGATCAATATTATCAAACCTCTTGCGGCAAGACCTAGAATGCGAATGCTGGAGGTTACACCGCAGGCTCATTTTCAAAACTGGTGGGAATTTGGCACTGCACAAAAAACCCAGCTTATGGCAATGCTTGGCATAGCCAGTGAAGAATTTAAGTCTTTTCCAAGTGGACATACGGGAAGTGCAGCAGTGTTATTGGCATTCTCTGTCTTGCCTTTGTTACATCAGGATAGTAAAAAAGCAAAACAGTGGTTTTGGATTGCGGTTGTTGTAACCATTCTTGTTGCTTTTTCAAGAATTGTTATGGGAGCACATTTCTTAAGTGATGTTACGATGGGATTTAGTGTGTCTTTCCTATGCAGCTTTGTTGGTTATAGAATATTCTTTAAGGAAAGGAAGGTAAAATAAAATGAGTTATATTTTAGGATTGGATGTTGGAGGAAGTGCTATTAAATATGCACTTATGGATAAAGAGGCAAACTTTATAGAAAAGGGTACGATACCTACCCCCTTAGATACAAAAGAGCATTTCATAGAGGCGATTGTTTCTATTTACAATAAGTATGAAGATAAAGTGGAAGGTCTTGCCCTTAGCATGCCGGGAAATATTGATAGTGATACAGGACATATTGATACACCAGGAGCATTAGAGTTTAATTATAATACCAATATTTTTGATTCTCTTCATGAAAAAATTCCAAATATAAAGATTTCTGTACAAAATGATGGAAAGTGTGCAGCATTGGCAGAACTTTGGATGGGAAATTTAAAAGATGTAAAAAATGGTGCTGTACTAGTATTAGGATCTGGAATTGGCGGAGGTCTTATTGCGAACAGAGAATTGCTTACAGGAAGTCATTTCTTTGCGGGAGAGTTATCGTATTTGATTGAAAATCCTGAAAGTGTTGGCTTTGAAAATGTATTTGCTATGCATGGAGGTACCGGTGCTTTATGTATGAGAACAGCTGCTTTAAAAGGATTAAAAGCAGAAGATGTTGATGGAAAACAGGTGTTTGAATGGATCAAGCAGCAAGATAAAGATGCATTAGAAGCATTTGATCATATGACAACCCATTTGGCAGCACAGATTTTTAATATCCAATGTTTTATTGATCCAGAAGTTGTATGTATTGGTGGAGGTGTGTCAAAACAGCCTTTGGTTGTGGAAAAAATTAATGAAAAACTGAATAAAATTTATGAAAAAATGCCATTTCCTACACCACGAGTTAAAGTTACAACATGTAAATACAACAATGACTCTAATTTAATAGGTGCACTTTATAATTATATTCAGCATGACAAAGGGGAATAAGTTATGACAAGAAAATACGATATACGATTACTAGAAAAATTAAAAGAAAGAGAAGGAAAAGGAAACTATAAAGGACAGGAATTGATCATTAAGCGTTTGCCAGACTGTGATGAAGATGGGGCAATGGATCCTAGACTATTTGAAGATCAAAAAAAGATGATGAAGATGTTGAAGATCATGCCAATGTTTATGGTGAAGAAAATGATGAAAGTAGATCCAGAACATATTGATAATTTAAGAGAGATGTTCAATGGAATTAAATCTGTACCGGTAGTTACCAGTGAGATTACAACAAAAAAACATGAAGTAGAAACTGCCAAGGGAATCACATGTGATGTTTATCAGTATACAAATGAAAAAACAACAAAAGAATCACCCGTTTTATATTACATTCATGGTGGTGGATTTTTTGGAGGTCATCATGGTGTTGTCGAAGAATCTTTGAAGCTGATGGTGGAAAAATTTGGTTTTACGATTTTTTCTGTAGATTATCGTTTGGCTCCTGAACATCCTTATCCAAATGGCCATGAAGATGTATATGCGGTATTAAAATGGATTTATCAAAACGGGGAAATGTTAAATATTAATCCTGAAAAAATTTGTGTAGCTGGAGATTCCGCAGGAGGAAATCTAACACAATATTGTTCAACAAAAGATAGAGAAGAAAAAACAAATATGGTAAAAGCACAGCTGTTATTATACCCAACACTAAATATGTGTGGAGTTGAGGATGAATTTTTCAAATGGGATATCTCTTTGTATCCTATGATACCATCACAGAAAAAAGGATTAAGCAAGATGTTAAAGATGTTTGGTGGAATGACAGGGGGATTGGAACCTTTATTAAAATGTAAGAAAGAAGATGTATGTGGTCCTTATTTAAACCCATATACAAGAAAAGATCCTGAAAACAATCCGCCAACATTTGTAACGGCTGGAGAACATGATTATCTTAAAGTAGAAACTTTGGCATGGGCTGCAAAGCTTCATAAAGCTGGAGTAGAAACAAAAGCCATCGTTTATAACGGTCTAGGGCATGCCTACTTTGATAACTGCGGAGTATTGCCGCAAACAGAAGACTGTATAGAAGAAATGGGAAAATTTATTATAGAACATACAAAATAGAAAGGAAGCAGATAGTATGACTGTTCGATTTGAATATGATGGATTACCAATTATTAAAACAACAAGCGGGGAGTTAAAGGGATACAAATATGATGGAATTTATACGTATAAAGGAATCCCTTATGCACATGCGAAAAGATGGCAAATGGCTGAATTATCTTCTTGGGATGGTGTATTTGATGCGACGAATTATGGACGTGTAGCACCTTTGATGATGCAGGATAATCCAAAAGGAGAAATGAAGTGTCCACATATGTACTGGCCACAAGATGAAGATTGTTTATCTTTAAATATATGGACAAAGGATGTAAATAAAAAGAAACCAGTTATGGTATGGATTCATGGAGGAGGTTATTTTGCGGGTTCCTCTATTGAACAGCTTGCATACGATGGGGCAAATATTGCAAAGGAAGATTGTGTTTGTGTATCTTTGAATCATCGTTTGAATATTCTTGGGTTTCTTGATTTAGAGCCATTTGGGGAAAAATACAAGAATTCTGCAAATGCAGGACTAGATGATATTGTTAAGGCACTCACATGGATTCATAACAATATTGAAGCCTTTGGCGGAGATCCGGATAATGTTACTTTATTTGGACAATCTGGTGGTGGAATGAAAATTAGTTTATTGATGCAGATTCCTGCAGCAGAAGGGTTATTCCATAAAGCTATCATGATGTCTGGAATTGGTGGAAATTTTATGCCTCCATGTCCAAGAGAAAATGGAGATGGAACCTTAATCGTTACCAAAATGCTGGAAAAACTTGGATTAAGCGTAAACGATATAGACAAGCTTGAAACAATGCCATATCAGCAGGTATTTATGGCTTATGGACAGGCTATGCCGGAAGTTGTGAAAATGGGAGGATATGTAGGAAACAATCCACGTATTGATGATTACTGTTTAGGGGAAGGAAATATGAGTGAATTTACGAATCAGTCAAAAAATACACCGGTAATCATTGGTTCTGTATTTGGGGAATTTGGTGGATTTATGCCTCTTCCATTCGCAAAACATGAAGTATCAGATGAAGTGGTAAAACATGCATTAGAAGAAAGATTTAAAGAAAATACAGACGAATTGATTTCTTTGTTTAAAGAAGCATATCCAAATAATGCGATTGCAGACTTACTTGTTATTGACACCTTATTTAGACCATTAAACAATCAATTTACAAAAGATAAAGCAGCTTTAAAACAAGCACCTGTATACAATTATTTATTTAATGTGGACTTCCCATTTGATGGAGGAAGTGCTGCATGGCATTGCAGTGACATTCCTTATTTCTTTGGAAATATTGAAAAAGCACCTTATACAAACAGCATTCCTTATGCAGAAAAACTGCAAAGTGAAATGTTTGGGGCATTTTTGGCATTTGCGAAAACAGGAGATCCAAATCATGATGGTATGAAGTACTGGGACCCATCTACAGAAACACAAATTCATACGATGCTGTTTGGTAAAGATACGCATCAGGAAATTAATCATGATGAAAAACTGATGGCAAAATTAAAAGAGGTATTACCTGAATTAACAGCGGACATGTTAATGACAATGATGGATGATATGAATATTCAGCATTAAGAAAGCAAGCAGAAGACGATAAGTGAGGTTCTTCTGCTTTTTTTATCAAAAAATAGAAAAAAATATGTTTATTTTTAATATAAATTTATATAAAAGGTCAAAAAAAGGGCATTTTTAAGTCAAAAAAAGTATACAAATTTCAATGCTTAAACTGTATAATTCTTCTTGTAGAAAGCGTTTACATAAAAACTTGATGTAGGAAAAGAGGAGATTATTATGACAGGAAAAAGCAAGAAAAAATCAGAGATAGGTGTGCTGGAGAAAATAGCATATGGGAGTGGGGATTTGGCTAGTAATTTTATTCTAGTATTATCTAGTACTTCAGTTATTTTCTTTTATACAGAAGCCTTAAAATTAAATGCAGCAATCATTGGATTGATTATGATGGCATCTCGCTTGTTTGATGGTGTGAGTGATATTTTGATGGGATTCATCATGGATAAAACAAAATCAAAACGTGGAAAAGCAAGGGCATGGATCTACTGGCTGGCGATTCCAATATCTATTTCCATGGTGTTGTTGTTTTTGGTTCCGAATATGGGAGATATTGGTAAATATATTTATGTTGCGATTACTTATAATTTAGTGACTACCGTATTATATACAGCAATCAATATCCCTTATGGAGCAATGACAGCGCTAATGACACGTGATCAGGGAGAACGTATGTCCATTAATGTATTCCGTATGGTCATGGCACAAATTGGTTCCGTTATTATAAATATGATAACAATTCCATTAGTTAATGCTTTAGGTGGTACTACACATCAAACATCATGGATTCTAGCATCTATCATATATGGCGTTATCGCCTGTGCATTGTTTTACTTTACTTATTTTAAATGTAAAGAAAGAGTTCATGTTGAAAATACAGGTGAAGATGTACAAAAAATGGGATTTCTTAAAATGGCTAAGATTTGTTTAAAAAATGAACAATGGCTTATTATCGTTGGTATTTGGGTTGTAATGTCATTTGGTTTAGGAGCTGGAATGTCTGTAAATAACTATTATGCTAAGTTAGTCCTTGGAAATGAAAATATCGGAGGTATAATTACTTCCTGTACTATGATTTCTGCTATTATTTTAATGCCTGCCTTATTACCTTTGGTTGCCAAATGGGGAAAACGTAATATGTGTATGATTGGATGTTTGATTTCTTTAGCTGGAAGTATCATGATGCTGGTAAACCCTTATGATGCAACATGGTTAATTATTTGTAATTTAATTAAGGGAGTTGGAATGACTCCACTAACAGGTTCTATTTTCGCAATGGTAGCAGATACGATTGAATATGGGCAATGGAAAACAGGAACCAGAACCGAAGGGATGCTTTATTCTTCTACGACATTTGGCGCAAAGATTGGGGCAGGTGTAGGTACTGCCATTGCTATGGCGATGTTATCTAGTGCAGGATTTGTTGAAGGTGCTGCATTGGCTGCACAAGGGGAAGGTGTTGTCCCAATGTTGATTCAATTAGTTATCTGGTGGCCTATCATCTTTACAGTTATTGAATTTGTCTTATTTTGTTTTTATTCATTAGATAAAAAGTATCCAAAAGTAATGGAAGATTTATCAGAAAGAGAAGCACAAGCAAAGAATGCAAAAAACTAGAATCATCGTATTCTGGTTTTTTTGATGAATAAAGCACGTTTTCGTTTTTCAAATATTGAAAAAATGATCAAAAGTATAATTTATTATGATTTTTTTCACTTTATTTTGTATTCTTATGGATTCATTTCGTAATGAATTATGAAGAGGTGGAGAATATGAAGAAAAGTTATCAGGATATTGAAGAAATGATTTATTATTTAGGAAAACTGTGTAGGGAAAAAGCAATTTTACAGTGTGGAGAAGAAGAACAGGTTTATGATGAGGGGACAAATTTGTCAAAAGAAATACGAGAAATTTTAGTAAACTTAACATTATTTCAATGTCAAATCCTTTTAAATGATTATTTCGTTCCTATTAATAAAAACTGGTGGAAAGGAATTTATGAGAAACCATATTATGAACAGCAGAAAAACATTGCAGTGCATGCATTCTATCGTTGCTTAAATACTTAAAAAATGATATTATAAAATATGTAGGATGCATATAGTAAGCGATTACTAAACCCTAATAAATACTTTTTAAATAGTATCGTTAGCAAGAGGAGGATATACATATGTTGAAAGGTATTGCGGCATCTGCCGGTATTTCTATCGCAAAGGCTTATAAGCTGGAATCACCAAAAGTTGAAATTGTAAAAAAAGAAGGAGACCCAGCAAAAGAAGTTGAAAAGTTCAATGCAGCTTTGGAAAAAACAAAAACAGATATTGAAGGAGTAAAAGAAAGAGCTTCTGAAAGATTATCTGCTGAAGAACTAGCTGTATTTGATGCACATTTAATGATGGCAGGAGATCCTGAATTTGCTGCTCAGATCATTGCAATGATTGAAAATGATAAAGTAAATGCTGAATTTGCTGCTGATACAGTTGCATCTCAGATGGTAGCAATGTTTGAATCTATGGATAATGACTACTTTAGAGAACGTGCTGCAGATATTAAAGATGTTACCTATCGTTTAAAATGCAATCTTTTAGGATTGACAATTCCTGATTTAACAAGCATTAATGAGGATTCTATCATTGTTGCTTACGATTTGACTCCATCAGATACAGCACAGTTAAATCACTTTGTAAAAGGTTTTGCGACTTCTATTGGTGGAAAAACAAGTCACTCTGCAATTATGGCAAACTCTTTGGAAATTCCTGCAGTAGTAGGTTGTGGAGATATTATGTCAGCTGTAAATCATGGGGATACAATGATTTTGGATGCTGTAGAAGGAAATGTAATTATTAATCCAACAGAAGAAGAAATTAAAGAATATGAAGCAAAAGCAAAAGCATTTGCGGAAGAAAAAGAAGCATTAAAAGTATTGGTAAATGCAAAATCTGTTACAAAAGATGGACATGAAGTAGAACTTGCTGGAAACATTGGTGGATTTAAAGATGTTGAAGGTGTATTGAAAAATGGTGGAGAAGGAGTTGGATTGTTCCGTACAGAATTCTTGTATATGGATAATGATCACTTCCCAACAGAAGAAGAACAGTTTGAAGCTTATAAAGCAGTATTAGAAGGAATGGGTGGAAAACGTGTTGTTGTTCGTACACTAGATATTGGTGGAGACAAAAAATTAAAATACTTCACATTCCCAGAAGAAATGAATCCATTCTTAGGATATCGTGCAATCCGTTTATGTTTGGATAGAACAGATATTTTCCGTACACAGCTTCGTGCGTTGATTCGTGCTTCTGTATATGGTAAATTATGCATCATGTTCCCAATGATTGCGACAGTAAAAGAATTCTGTGATGCAAAAGCTATTTATGAAGAAGAAAAAGCGAAATTAATTGCAGAAGGTGTAAAAGTTGCGGATGATATCCAGGTAGGTATGATGGTTGAAATTCCAGCTGCTGCAGTAAATGCAGATAACTTTGCTAAACATGCGGATTTCTTCTCAATTGGAACAAATGACTTGATTCAGTATTCTATGGCAGCGGATCGTATGAGTGAAAATGTATCTTACTTATATCAGCCATATAACCCATCTGTACTTCGTCTAATTAAAATGACAATTGATGGTGCTCATAAAGAAGGTAAATGGGCTGGTATGTGTGGAGCAATGGCTGGAGAAGAAAATGCAGTTCCTATTTTATTAGGTTTAGGATTAGATGAATTCTCAATGTCAGCTACACAGATTTTAAATGCTCGTAAAATGGTAAATTCTTTAAGCAAAGCAGAAATGGAAAAACTTGCTGAAGAAGCTGTATCATTGTCTACTGCTGAAGAAGTTCTTGAATTAGTAAAAAACAGAGTTTCTAAATAGTAGAGAAAATTATAGAAATTAAGAAGGAGGAAGTTTGTATTCTTCCTTCTTTTATCATTTTTTGTATATAGTGGATTATGCATGGTAAAATACAAGAAGGATAAAGAATGGAGAAAATATTATGGAATCTATGGAACAATTACAAAAAAGATTAAATTCCTCTAGTATGTATCTGCAAAGCAATGACATGAAAGTGGTAGAAGTAAAAGAAGGGTATGCAAAAGTAGAAATGCGTATAGATAAGCATATTTTGAATATACATGGGTTTGTTCATGGTGGGGCTTTATTCTCTTTGGCAGATACTGCAGCAGGAGCCGCAAGTTTTACAAGTGGAAGAGACAGTGTAACTTTATCTGGTACGATAAATTATATAAAGCCAGGAAAAGGTGGAAAACTTATCGGAATTGCACAGAAGATTTCTGCTGGAAGAACAACAGGTGTATATGAGGTATTTATCTTTAATGATGAAGATGTGTTATTGTCTAGGGCAACCTTTACGATGTTTTTTTTAGATGGAAATCGCTAGTTACTATTCACCGACAAGTAGAGATAAAATAGAATATAAATAAAAAGAAAGCTGGTAAATCACATGTACATTAAAAAGTCAGATTTCTTGAAAGATGATCTTGGAGATTATGATGATACAAACTACTTTAAATACGAATAACAGGGGGTGTTTCAACCATGTTAGATAACTCTAAAATAACTAATACAGATGAGCTGGAATTCGCTGTATTCTGTATCGAAAATATTGCCATTAGACTGGGAAAAAATGCCGAAGAAGTTTATCGGGCGTTGACTGAAAAAAGCGATATTTTACATAGCTATATCGTACCAGAGTATGAGATGCTTCATACCCAAAGCAAGGACTATATCATAGATGATATTATTGGTTTAATGGAAGAAAGGGGTATCCAATTATGATTTTATATCATGGCTCCTATCTGGATGTCCAAACTCCAGATTTATTACATTCCAGAAAAAATGTTGATTTTGGACGTGGTTTTTACACAACACCTATTTATGAACAGGCAGTAAAGTGGTGTGAAAAATTCAAGCGTCGTGGTAAAAAAGGAATTGTTTCTCGCTACAGTTTTGATGAAAATGCTTATCAGGAACTCCAGATTTTGAAATTTGAAAGCTATTCTGAAGAATGGCTCGACTTCATTTTGAAATGCAGAAGCGGAACTGATACAACTAATTATGATATAGTGATTGGCGGTGTCGCCAATGATAAGGTATTTAATACCGTTGAGCTTTATTTTGATAATCTAATTGGCAAAGGGGAAGCTATTCGCCGCCTGCGCTATGAAAAGCCAAACTTACAAATATGTTTTCGAACACAGAAAGCTCTTGATGAATATTTGCACTATGAGGGGAGTGAACAGCTTTGATTGCCAATCCTATTTTATTACAAAAAAAATATACTCGAATTATTGAGCGATTTTCGAAAAAAGAAAACTTATCCTTGGATGAGGCCTTAAGCTTTTTCTATCACTCAACCATTTATCGTCTAATCAGCGAAGGAGTATCGGATCTGCACTGTATGAGCGATGAGTATTTGACAGAGGAAATGATTTTAGAGTATAAAGAAAAATAGAACTATCTCAGTGCAAGCCAACTCTTTTCAATGATACATCACAATATTTCTGTTTGTATAATCTTTAATTTCAAAGGCATGACAAGGACTTTTGTCTGTCCTGTTTCAACAAGTCTCATATGATTTAGAGCAGCCAATGAATGCCTCTAAAGCTTGACTATAACCTTTCACAAGGCACTTTCCCCTCAATCAGCATTTAATGCTTTAAGTTTTGAAAAAAAGTTTTCCACATAGTAAAAAAACGTATGGCTGATGTCCTGAAAGTGCTTTTTTATCGTATTTATTTGAACGAAAATTTCGTCTAAAATACTATAATTTATTTGGGTAATCATTATCGCAATTTACAAAAAACTATAGACAAAAAAGACAATAAATAGTATCATATACTAGTATATGGTACTGCAGGAGTGGTGGAATGGCAGACACGCTGTCTTCAGGCGGCAGTGCGAGCAATCGCGTGAGAGTTCAAATCTCTTCTCCTGCACCAAATATGTATTATAACGGCTCTATATCGGCCGTTTTTTTTATTTATAAAGTATTCAAAATGTAACAATAAAGTGCATAGAAGAAAGTACGTTTAAATAGATTACTTGTGAAAAATGACACCGTTTTCATTAGTGAATCAAAAGTTTTTAAGCAAATCAATAGAAAATAAGGTAAAAAGATGGTATATTAAATTCTTTTTTATATGAAATTGGCTTATTTTTGTTATTTTTTTAACAAATTGAGGTAAAAATTTAAGAAGAGTATAGACAGCTTCACTTGTGAAATATATAATTAGTAATGTAAAGACGAGGAGGGAAGTAATGAATAAGAATATTGGAGAACTGATAAAACAAAAGCGTACGGAAAATAAGATGACACTTAAGGATATTAGTGAAGCAACCGATTTATCCATTGGCTTTTTATCACAGCTGGAACGAGGATTAACATCAATTGCTCAAGATACATTAAAAAAAGTCGCAAAGGCTTTAAATGTAGAAATGAGTTACTTCATGGATCAGCCAAAATCAAAAGAAAAAGTAGTGCTAAGAAGCTACGAAAAAGAAATTCTTAGAATTGAGGGTGGTTCCATCATTGAATATTTAATGACAAATATGGTTACCCAGGCTGAAATGTTACCAAAACTGGTAGAAATCCTTCCGCAGAAAGAAGTAGAAGAATCTTTAACATATTCTCATGAAGGAGAGGAATTCGTTTATGTTTTAGAGGGGATTTTAACTTTGAAGGTTGAAAACGAAGTTTATGATCTATATCCTGGCGATTGTGCACATTATCTTTCTACAAGAGCGCATAACTGGAGTAATCAGACAAACAAGGTTGTAAAATTCATTACGATTAATACCCCAAACCTTTTTAAAGAAACAGGAGAGACGATATGAAAGAGCCTACCATAGTGAATATTCAGAAATATTCTGTACATGACGGAGATGGCATTCGTACAACAGTTTTCTTCAAAGGGTGTTTGTTGAACTGCTGGTGGTGTCACAATCCAGAAAGTCAGAAATATACCCCTGAATTAATGTTTACAAAAGAAAAGTGTACGGGATGTGGATATTGCGAGAAAGCATGTACACATGATGCTATTACAGTGGAAAGTGATGGAATAGCCCACACAGATCCTTCAAAATGTGTATTGTGTGCAGATTGTTTAGATTATTGTGTTCAAAATAATCGTGAAATTGTAGGGAAAACTTACAGCATTAAAGAATTGATGAAAATCATCAATAAAGATGCTCACTTTTATGAAGAAAGTGGCGGTGGAGTAACTTTATCAGGTGGAGAAGTTATGACACAGGATATGGAATATCTGGAAGAATTATGCAAAGCATTAAAAGAAAAAGATTATAATATCGCAATTGATACCTGTGGTTATGCACCAAAAGAAAATTATGAGCGATTATTGCCATATGTTGATACATTCTTATATGATATCAAAACATTAGATGATGAAGTACATCAGAAGTATATGGGAAAATCAAATGATTTAATTTTACGTAATTTGGAATTTTTAGCTGATAACAATGCTAATATCAATATTCGAATTCCGGTTGTAGAACCTGTAAACAGTGATGAAGAAACAATGATGGATATTATCAAATATCTAAAAGAAAGAATCGGAATTGTAAAGGTAAATTTATTGCCATATCACAATACGGGAAGCAGTAAGTATGAAAAGCTGGGGCGTGAATATCCAGCAAAAGATTTAAAAGTGCCTAGCAAAGAGCATATGGAAAAGCTGAAAGTTCTATTTGAGGAACATGGTTTCAAACAGGTGAAGATAGGAGGATAAACAATGGAACTTAGAGGAATGAATGATCGTATCAAAAAGCTTAGACTTCAAAGTGAAGAAACTACACCACACATTTTTATGGAACGTGCAATGTTGATGACAGATGCTTATAAAAAATACGAAGGTGAAGTATCAATTCCAGAACTTCGTGCACTTTCTATGAAAGAAATTTTCTCACGTAAAACAATCACAATTGAAGATGGAGAATTGATTGTTGGGGATAAAGGGGCTGGTCCACAGTCTACACCAACATTCCCAGAGTTATGCTGTCATACTTTGGAAGATATGAAGGTTATGAATGATCGTGAACTAATTTGTTTTAAAGTTAGCGATCAGGATTTAAAACAGCAGGAAGAAGTTATTATTCCATTCTGGGAAAAACGCTCTATCCGTCATAAAATTATTAACTCTATGTCTCAGGAATGGAGAGATTGCTATGAAGCAGGTATCTTCACTGAATTTATGGAACAGCGTGGTCCAGGGCATACAGTAGGTTCTGAAAAAATTTATGCAAAAGGTTTCTTAGATTATCAAAATGATATCAAAAAAGCATTGGATTCTATTGATTATTTAAATGATCCAGAAGCAATCGAAAAAAGAGATGAACTTCGTGGTATGAGCATCATGTGTGATGCAATTATGATTCTTGGTGAACGTTATGCGAAATTAGCTAGAGAAATGGCTGAAAAAGAAACAGATCCAGCTCGTAAAGAAGAATTGTTACAGATTGCGGCAAACTGTGATGTAGTACCTGCACATAAACCACAGACATACTGGCAGGCTATTCAGATGTACTGGTTTGTACATTTAGGGGTTACAACAGAATTAAACCCATGGGATGCTTATTCTCCAGGACGTTTGGATCAGCATTTAAATCCATTCTATGAAGCAGATATCGAAGCTGGACGTTTGGATAAAACAAAAGCAAAAGAATTGTTAGAATGTCTATGGGTTAAATTTAACAACCAGCCAGCTCCTCCAAAAGTAGGTATCACTTTAAAAGAATCTTCAACATATACTGACTTTGCTAATATCAATACTGGTGGTATTACAGCAGATGGAGAAGATGGAGTTAACGATGTATCTTATTTGATTTTGGATGTAATGGATGAAATGAAATTATTACAGCCATCAAGTAATGTACAGATTTCTAAGAAAACACCAATGAAGTTCTTAAAAAGAGCTTGTGAAATTAGCCGTAAAGGTTGGGGACAGCCTGCCTTCTATAACACAGAAGCAATTATTCAGGAATTATTGAACGCAGGAAAATCTATTGAAGATGCTCGTCGTGGTGGAACATCAGGATGTGTTGAAACAGGTGCATTTGGACGTGAAGCTTACATTCTTCAGGGATATTTCAACCTTCCAAAAATTTTGGAAATTACAATGCACAATGGATTTGATCCAGTTGGTGGAAAACAGTTAGGTCTAAAACTTGGTAATGCAGAAGATTTCAAAACATATGATGAATTATTTGATGCATATAAGAAACAGATTGAATATTTTGCAGATATAAAAGTAAAAGGTAGCAACATGATTACTCGTATTTATGCAAAATATATGCCAGCTCCATTCTTGTCAATTATTACTGATGATTGTATTTCAAGTGGAAAAGATTACAATGCTGGTGGTGCTAGATACAATACAAACTATTTACAGGGTGTTGGTATCGGTACAATTACAGACTCTCTTGCTGCAATTAAATATAATGTATATGATGAAAAGAAATTTACAATGGCAGAATTGATGCGTGCAATGGATGCTAACTTTGAAGGGGAAGAAAATGCATTGATTTATAACCTTGTATCTCGTAAAACTCCAAAATATGGAAACGATGATGACTATGCAGATTCTATTATGAAGGAAGTATTCACATTCTATAAAGATACAATTACAGGACGTCCGAACATGCGTAATGGACAGTGGAGAATCAATATGCTTCCAACTACATGTCATGTTTATTTCGGTGAAGTTATGCTTGCTTCTCCAAATGGACGTAAAGCACACAAACCAGTTAGTGAAGGTATTTCTCCAGAAAAAGCTGCAGACGTTCATGGACCAACTTCCGTTATCCGCTCAGCTAGTAAAATGGATCACCTTTCTACAGGTGGAACATTGTTGAACCAGAAATTTACTCCTGCTGTAGTTGCTGGAGAAGAAGGTTTAACAAATATGGCAAATCTAATTCGTTCTTACTTTAATATGGATGGACATCATATTCAGTTCAACGTTATTGATCGTGAAACATTAATTAAAGCACAGCAGAATCCTGCAGAATATCGTGATTTGATCGTACGTGTAGCTGGATATTCTGATCACTTCCGTAATTTAAGCAAAGAATTACAGGATGAAATTATTAACCGTACAGAACAAAGTTTTGACTAATTTGAAAGGAACATAGATTATGAGTAAAAAGATTGGGTTTATCGGTAGTGGAAATATGGGAGGAGCGATGATCGGTGGGATCATCAAAGCTTCCCTAACTGCTAAAGAAAATATTTATGTATCAGATATTAATGAAGCAAGTCTTAATAAAATGAAAGAAAGCTATGGGGTAAATACAACAACAGATAATGCTGAATTAGCTAAAGAATGTGATATTATCGTATTATCTGTAAAACCTTTCCTTTATCCAGTAGTTATCAATCAGATTAAGGATGTTGTAAAAGAAGATGTAATTATCGTTGTTATAGCGGCTGGACAGTCTTCAGCAGCAGTAGCAGAACTATTTGGAAAAGAAATTAAAGTTGTTAAAACAATGCCAAATACACCTGCACTAGTTGGAGAAGGTATGGCTGCAATCGCACCAGCTAAAAATGTATCAAAAGAAGAAACAGAAGAAATTGTCGCAATCTTCAACAGTTTTGGTAAATGTGAAATCGTACCTGAACATTTGATGGATGCAGTAACAGCTGTTAGTGGATCTTCACCTGCCTATGTATATATGCTGATTGAAGCTATGGCTGATGCAGCTGTAGTTGAAGGTATGCCTAGACCTCAGGCTTACAAATTTGCAGCACAGTCTGTACTAGGAAGTGCAAAAATGGTTCTTGAAACAGGAAAACATCCAGGGGAATTGAAAGATATGGTTTGTTCTCCAGGAGGAACTACAATTGCTGCAGTAGCAAAATTGGAAGAAACAGGTTTTCGTTCAAGCATTATGCAGGGAATGAAAGCTTGTGCTGATAAATCTAGAGAAATGTCTAAATAGAACTCATTTCATTTAAAAGAAGAATTTATTGAAAGATAGAGAGATGGTTATGAATATTACTACTATTATTATTACATTATTAGTTATTTTATTAATTGGATATGCTGCATTCTTTGCATATGACTTATTTAAACATAAAGAAGAATTTGAAAAAGAAACAAACTTCTGGATAACTGGTGTTATTGGGGCAATCGTTAACTTCTTTGATCCACTTGGAATTGGAGCATTCGCACCGCAGACAGCTTTATTGAAATTTACAAAACAAACAAGAGATAAACTGATTCCAGGAACAATGAATGTTGCCAATACAATTCCAGTATTATTACAGGCATTGATTTTCACAACTATTGTAAAAGTTGAAGCTTTAACATTGGTTGTTATGTTGGTAGCAGCTATGCTGGGAGCTATTTTGGGAGCTGGTGTAATTTCTCGCATGTCTGAAAAGAAAATTCGTTTGGTAATGGGATTTGCATTGGCTTGTACAGCTTTGATTATGTTAGCTAGTCTATTAGGATTATTCCCAATCGGTGGTACTGCTATTGGACTTTCTGGAGTTAAACTTGTATTTGCAGGAATCGTAAACTTTGTGTTAGGTGCTTTAATGACTGCTGGTGTTGGATTATATAATCCATGTATGGTACTTGTTTACATGTTAGGTATGTCACCAGATGTAGCATTCCCTATCATGATGGGTTCATGTGCATTCTTGATGCCACCTGCTTCTGTAAAATTCATTAAAGAAGGAGCATATAACCGTAAATCTGCATTATCTATGTGTATTTTTGGTTCTATTGCGACTTTAGTAGCTTCTATTTTGATTAAATCACTTCCACTTGATGTATTGAAATGGATCGTTGTATGTGTTACAGTTTACACATCAACAGTAATGCTTCGTGCAGGTTTAGCGAAAGTAAAAGGGGCAAATAATTAAATTAAAGATAGAGATTAGAACATGATTGATTCTAATCTCTTTTTTTCAATTTTCTAACCTCATTGATTTTATTTATAGAAATGCAGAAGTAAATAAATTGACGTAAAAATATAGCATCATTATAATAATATGGAAATAGAAAGAGGGTATAACAGATGAAAAAAATATATACAGCATCGTTTATTTATTTTTTACTGGCGATGGCAGGAGGTGTTTTTTATAGAGAATTTACAAAGATATTTAACTTTACAGGAATAACAACATTATCTTATGTGCATGTACATTTCCTGGTATTAGGTACTTTCTTGTTTCTTTTGTTGTTAGTATTAGCTAAAAACTTTTCTATACTAGACAGTAAATGGTTTTCACGTTTCTTTATAGTATATAATATTGGTCTTCCTGTAATGGTTGGCATGTTTATTTTAAGAGGAATCTTGCAAGTCACAGGAAGTGGAATAACAAGTGGAATGAATGGGATGATTGCAGGAATTGGCGGAGTTTCCCATATACTTTTATTTGTAGCATTGTGTATGATGTTTGCATCTATCAAACAGGCAATCAAAGAAGCAAAATAAAATAGATCTACTAAATTCGCAGTATTTCAATAGCACCCATTTGGGTGCTCAGGTTGTTGACAAAGTAGTCGACAACCATTTTTAAATATGATAATATAAACACGGCAGAAAGATGACTTCGTAAGCCAAAAAATTGTTGCTCTTTCTGCCTTTTATTGTGCGAAGATGATATAATTATAATGGCTTACGGAGGAGATTTTATATGGCAATGACAAGAAGAAACAACAAAAACGATAGTATTATATTAAATACAATAGAAGAATTAGTACCACAGGATCATGATGTTAGAATGTTAGACAACTGTATTGACTGGAGTTTTATCTACCCTCTTGTAGAAAATCTTTACAGTGATGTTGGAAGACCAAGCATAGACCCTGTGGTTCTTTTTAAAATGATCTTCATCAATATTATTTTCGGATTAGGTTCAATGAGAAAGACTTGTAAAGAAATACAAGTAAATCTTGCATATCGCTGGTTTCTAGGAATCTCCATGGATGAAAAGGTACCAAATTATTCTACCTGGAGTCAAAATTATATCCGAAGATATAGTAACAGCGAAGTATTTGAAAAAATATTTGATCAGATATTGAAACAGGCAATCTCTTATGGCTTTGTAGATATGGAAACTGTATATGGAGACTCCACACATCAAAAGGCAAATGCGAATAAAAACAAGTATACAGATGAAGAAGTTGAAATTATGAAGAAGATATATGAAAACGATCTGCTGGATGAGATAAACAGGGATCGTGAGGAACATGGGAAGAAACCAATTAAAAAAAACGAAAAAGAAGAATTAAATTTTGATGAAGAAACGGGAAAACTGAAAAGGGACATACAAACAAAGCATATCAAAATCAGTAAAACAGATTCGGAGAGTGGCTGTTTCCATAAAGGTGAAAAAGAAAAATGTTTTGCTTATTCACATCAAACATTTTGCGATAGAAATGGATTTGTACTGGCAAGCGTATGTGTTGCGGGAAACGTACATGACAGCGTATCTTTCTTTTCAGCGTATAAAGTATTAAACGATAAATATATGGATCAAATAAAAAATGTATGTCTGGATGCAGGATATATAACACCAGCAATATGTAAGACGATATTAGAAAATGGGCAAAAAATGTATGCGCCTTATAAAAGACCAATGACAAAGAAAGGATATTATAAGAAGTACGAGTATGTATATG
>OGDD01000548.1_pt1 | contig 36301 bp, 31 predicted proteins | sample 1570301 | NCBI WGS metagenome assembly OGDD01 (sample SAMEA2581971, study PRJEB24529) | metagenome | biome: Human gut stool | place: China | collected 2011 | reverse complement strand
GGCGACCACCGAGATCTACACTCTTTCCCTACACGACGCTCTTCCGATCTTGCCTGTGGCCCTTCCGGGTCTGTTCCGCCTCCGATTTTCTGTGCAGTAAATTTAATGTCTTCTTTTCCTGTATATTCTTTTCCGTCAACCTTAACAACTTTTCCGTTTACCACTTCATATAAGTAACCATCGTTTGGCTTACAGAAATAGTCTCCAATTCTTTCCAGTTTCATTCGGTATTCACCGTTTACCAAGTCTTTTGCAGGATACTGAATCACGCCGTTTTTGTCTGAAACAGGTTTGGCAATCTCTGCTTCCCCTGCACTTGCATCAATGATGATAAACTGAAGTCCTTCAACAGCCTTTCCATTTTCATCTTTTACAATTGCACGGATATTTGATGTGTTTCCTGCTCCTTCTGCAAACGCCAAATCATCAATGGCTTTCTGAAGGTTTGCTGTTGCCTCCACAATCTGTTCTTTTGTTGCGGCTGTGTTATCTCTCACTTTTTTCACATTTGCGAGAACTGTCTGAAGGTTATTCCAACTATCAACAGTGTAATCTGACCTGTTGTATCCCTCTGCCTGTGTGATTAATTTATTTAATTCTGTCTTATCTTCCCCCGGTGTCTCAGAACCTGATGCAGACGCCTGTGTAATTTCCTTGTCCGCTTTCACATAACTTCCAAACTTATTGTCTGTATCTGTGATAGAAATTGTAAGTTTTCTCGCTGTGTCTCCCGTATTTGCCGGAATTGGAATCTGTATATTTCCTCCATTGCTTCCCGGACAGTCCACTGCTGTATGGTCAACAAGTTTTACGGGCATACCGTCTACTTTTGTTGAAATCTTATACCATACCTGCGATCCAAGATTTTCACCTCTAACGTTCACTTCTACATTTCCACCTTTACCGGAAATTTCTGTTTTCTGAACTTTTACTTCCCAAATCGTAGAAGTTGCCGCTTTCGCAGGGAACGAAACAAAACTTCCAACTACCAGTGCCAGTGTCAGCAGCCATGCCAATACTTTTTCTGTACGTTTCCGTATCATCTTAATTCTCCTTCCTTTTTTCTTCTCTACACGTAGTCGTGTGTATCCTTAGTAATTCTATTTTTTCTGATGAGAAAAGTCAATAAATTTTCTCACTTTTCTTATAAATAATTTATATATATCTCTATTTATTAATATTTTCTATATAATTATAGATTTTTTCTATTCAATTCAACAAAAAATATCCCTTTAAACTATGCATTCTTTTGAAAAAATAGTTAAAAAGGGATATTTTATTATCTGTTATCTGTTTTTCTTCTTAAATAACTGTCCCCATACGAACATTAATGCTAAACCGCTTATGATTACAAGCGGGACAATTGGGGCTGTATCACCTGTTTTAACAGGTGTATGTACAGGTTTATTTTCCGGCCGGCTTCCATGTGTGTTTTGAGTATCGTCCTGATTTCCGTCCGGTTTGTTATCCGGTTTTTCTTCCGTCAAATTCACTAACACGGCATCTTTATATTTCATCTGATTTAAACGGTCAAAAGTTTCCTGACTGCGAACGAAAAGTTGTACATCTTTTTTGTGTCCTTCAAAACTGTTCTCTGCAATTTTTTCTACCGTATTCGGCAGTTCCACACTCTGCAGTTTATTTTCTGCAAATGCCTTTTCTCCAATAACCTGAAGTGTTTTTGGAAGTTGTACTTTTGTAATACCGTATCCTTTAAAGGCATTTTGTCCGATTTCCAAAACAGTTACTCCTTCTGGTGTCTTATCCGGTATAATCATCTCTTTATTTTCCTGAATAAGTGCAAGACCTTTTCTGCTTAGTCCTACAACTTTATTTCCTTCAAAGATAAAACACTCGCTGTCCCACTGTGCCTGTAAAACAATACGATGAGATTTTGATTCCGGAAAATCTAAATGGTTTACGTTTTCTGTGTAACATACAACTACATGGTCATTATTTGTTCCCGCATTTGCCTCAAACGCATCATCTGCTAATGTTTTTAATGATTTTGGCAATTTTACGCTCTCCAAGTATCCTTCTTTAAATGCACATGAACCAATAGATTCGATACCTTCCTGTAATACAAGTTTTTTCAGTGTGATTGCTTTAAATGTTCCCTCAAAGGCAGAATCTCCAATTTCTTTTACATTTCCCGGAATGGTTAATTCTTTCAGGTGATGTAAATGGAATGCTTTTCTTCCAATTTTAGTTACGGATTTTGGAATATAAAGACTGGACAGTCTTGCACCGGCAAATGCCATATCACCGATTTCCGTAACCGTTTCAGGTATTTCCACTTTCTCTAATCTGATATTCATTGAGAATAACCCTTGAGATATTGATTTTAAACCTTTCGGAAGTCTAATCTTTGTAATGTTGTTTTCTGAAAACGCTCCGCTTTGCAAGTCAGTTGCACTGTCGGGAAGAATGACCTCCTCCAGTTTATTTCCGTGAAAGCAATGTAAACCAACTGTTTTTAACTGATTCGGGAAATCCACTTTTTTAAAGTTATTATATTCAAATGCTTTTTCTCCCAGTACGGTAACCGTTTCAGGTATTTTTACCGTCTTCATTCCATTCGGTGAAATAACACCGTCTTTTAACTGCTCAACTTCGTTGTCCGGAATTTTAAATGCACCGTTGTCAATAATTGTGATTTCTTCTTTTGTTTCCGGATTGATTTCCGGCAGAACCAATTCTTTATTTTCCAAACGTGTCTGATTTCCTTTCGCAGACCAGCCTTTTAATTTGTTTCCCTCAAAAATGAAATCATCATAATTCCAACCTGTTCCAACTAAATTATTGTAAACAGTCTGATGATAAGCAGACTGTGCCACAAATTTATCGTGATTTTCCAGTTGCTCCTTATTTGTTACATAAAGGGTTACTTTTCCTCCGTTGTCTCTAAACGCATCTTTATTTAATTCTGTTACTGTCGACGGGAGATTCACTTCTTTTACTAAAGAGTAGCGGAATGCCCACCGTCCAATACTCTCAAGTCCTTCAGGCAGAACAATTTCTTTCAATGCCCTATGATCCTGTGTCTGTGCAAATGCTGAACTGTCAATCACTTTAACACCTTTTGGGATAACCACTTTTGAGAAATTATTTCCCGCAAATGCATTGCTTCCGATTTTTGTAATTCCTTCCGGCAATGTAATTTCAGTAAATTTTTCTGCTGAAATCTGTCCCGAACAACTAAACATTCCCGCCGGTATTTCCGTAATATTTTTTGGGAATTTAACCGTTTCCACTGTAAAGTTTGATGCAAAAATACCTGTTCCCAATTCTTTAATACTGTCCGGCAAAACAATATGAACCAGATTATTTTGTCTAAATGCTCCACTGTCAATTTCCGTCAGTGTTTCAGGAAATACCACTTTTGTCAAGCCGCTGTCTGCAAAGACGTTCTTTCCGATTCTTTCTAAATTTTTTGGTAAAACAACCGTATTGAACTTCTCTTCTTTCGTGGCAAACAGACTATATGAAGAAGTTGCATCTTTCAATCCCGTTATTGCCTGTCCCTGCAGGTTTTTATCCGGTAAAACTAATTCCGGATTACTCTTTCTCTTCGCAATTCCCGATGCGGAAAGTCCTGTGATTACCGTCCCCTCATAAGTAAAATCATTTTCATTCCATGGTTTCAACTCTTCAGGCATCGCACCTACAATTAATTTCTGTACCCATGATTTTGTTCCGCTTGTGCCTACTCCTGAACCTACGCCTTCCGTATGTGTAATATAAGATTCTTTCTTCAAATCAGCATTGTCGGTATACATATATACCACTCCGCCTTTTTTATAATTTGCATTTGGTGCATTTTCCGCTACCGGTTCCATACCTGTACACTGGAAAAATACAGAATTTGTTACTTTCTCTGTTCTGTCCGGTAATCTTACTGCACGGATTTTATTTTGAGCAAATGACATATTATCTAAATTTAATTTAAAATCACAGGTTTGTGGAAAATCTACTGTTGTAATCTGATTTGTGGCAAAAGCCTGTGAAGCAATCTGCCAAATCGTATGTGACATAGAAACCGTACTCAACTTATTTCCTTTAAAAGCATTATTTCCTACATAGATAACCCCTTCCGGCAAGTCTACGGAAGTCAGTAAATTTCCTGAAAAAGCATTACTTAAAATAATAAAATTACCTCTTTTTGTCACACCCTCTGCTGCATCATTGCCATGATAATCCGTCATAACTCCTTCCGGGAATATAACCGATTCAATTCCTTTCTTCTGGAATGCCCTTTCCCCGATTCCTATAATTGTATTTCCTTCCGTATCTTTCTTCGGAATAACTACATTTTTATTTAACTCCAGTTTTGCCTCTCCATATTCAGATAGACCTATAATGCCTGTTCCCTCAATCACCATCACATCTTCCGTGTCATGTGCAGGATATAATTTCTGAGAAATTTTACTGTATGTAAAATCATATGCGTCCCATTCCGTATCGTTTTTGTCAATTTTCAAAACATACTCGTGGTAATCCGATGCCGGAAAGTTTTCCTTATCAGAATATTGTTTCTTATTGACATATACCTTTGTTTTCACTGCCTGCGTATCGTCCGAATACTCTTTTTCAAAAACTTTATCGCTTAAGGCTTTTACCGTAGACGGTAATTCTACTTCAGCAATTACTTTGTTGCGGAATGCTCTTTTTCCGATTTTTTCTAATCCCTCCGAAAGTGTTAATGTACATTCTTCTTTCAAATAGTTCTTCGTTGAAAATGCAAAATCACCAATTTCTTTTACGGTAGACGGGATAACAATATCTTTAATATTATTTCCGGCAAATGCGTTATTTCCAATTTTTGTAATACCCTCAGGAATATTTAATTTTGTCAAATTTGTCATATATTCCTGTGCCGTACTACAGCCGAATGCTCCCGCCGGAATTTCTTTTAGTCCTTTTGAAAGAATGATTACTTCCAGTTTTGGGTTTGAGCCAAACGCTCCTCCGCCAAGTATTGTAACACTATCCGGTAAAATCACACTTGTCAGTTCATTCATCTGGAATGCTGCCATACCGATTTCTTTCAACGTGGAAGGAAACTCTTCCACTCTTTTCAGACCGCTGTTTGCAAACGCTCTGTTTCCAATCTTCTCCAAATACATTGGCAGAGAAACACTGTCAATTTTCTCCTCTGCTGTTGCAAAAATTCCAACCGTTTGTGTCGTTCCCGCAATTTCCGTAATTGGTTGTCCTGCCTTATTCTTGTCCGGCAGAACTAAATTTTTATTTATTTTTCTTTTCTCAATTCCTTTTGCAGATAGCCCTGTAATCGTTGTTCCTTCAATTGTAAAATCATCTGCATTCCATTCTTTTTCCCCTTGAGGAAGATTTCCTACAATCAATCTTTGGTGCCATGATTTTTGGGATTCTGCTGTTCTCTCAATATGATGGATTCTCTCCATATTGGCTAAATTAGGATTGTCCGTATACATATGGACAACTCCGCCCATCTGCTTTTCTTTATCTGGCGCTTCCTCAGGACATTCTTCCATACCCGGATTCCAATAAAATGCCTTCTTTTCCACAACCTCCATATAGTCAGGAAGTCTTACGGATTTAATGTTATTATGTGCAAATGCAAAAGCATGTATCTGTGCCTGAAAATCACAGGTTTTAGGAAATCCTACCGTACTCAGTTTATTGTAGGCAAAACATGAATTCTCAATCCACCAAATTGTGCTTGGAAGACTTACCTTTGTCAACTGATTGTTTTTAAATGCGGACGGCATTACCGCAATAACTCCCTTTGGAAGATAAACACTTGTCAGATTATTTTTCTCAAATGCTCCCGTACCGATAATAAAGTTACCTCTTTTTGTAACCACGTTTGTTACGGTGTCATCATAATCTACCATCATTCCTTCCGGAAATTTAACACTTGTAACTCCTTTTCCTTTAAAAGCATACTCTGCTACTCCGACTAATGTTTCTCCCTTGTCATTTACAGACGGCAAAACAAGGTTCTTATTTGTTTCAAATTTCTTCGCACCACTTTCAGAAAATCCCGCAATGGCTGGTCCTTCAATTACAAACTGCCGTGTATAATCACAGCCGTTTAATGTCTGTTTCAATGTGGTGTAAGTAAAATCTTCTACAGTCCATTTGTCCGTGCTTTCCTCCTGCACATTTTCCTTTACCTCAGTTTCTTTTACCTCAACTTCCGCCTCAGGTTTAATTTCTTCTGTCTGTTCATTGGCAGTTTTCTCCGGAATTTCTCCGGCGAATGATGTTGTTGACATGGAAATGACCAATACAAATACCAAAATCACAGACAGAATTTGCTTGATTTTTTTCTTTTTCATTTTTTTCCTCCTCATACTCACTTATTTGGTATCCGTCTTAACACCTATATCTACCATAGCATATAGCATATTTCCCCACAAATTAATAATCTCCATATATCATCGTGATATATAGAGATTATCTATTTATGGCAATTCTACATGCAGCCAAGCCTCATATATTTCATTTTTTAATGCTTTTTCTTCCCGAATAACGGGTAAACAACACCTGCAGTTTCCCGTTTTTTCTCTCTTTAGTAAACCGACCTCTAAATTCTCTTTGGAAACAAAAAGAGTTTCTTCCCCCGCAGAGAATAATTGGGGACTGATTAAGTACACCGCCGCAATTACGTCCCAATTATAAAATCCCTTTATACCATAGTCTTCTTCATTATACTTAAACCAGTAATCTGTTTTTTCCCGAATATACTTTGCCGCTTTATTCTCCGTCTGAAACAGTCTTTCCTTATCCTCCTCTTTCGTAAACAATACTTTTAAACAATTATTGCCCGTAATAATGGAAACTTTTTTTCCTTTCGTCAAAACCGTCCACGTCGCATAAGCGTCACAGGAAAAGTTTAATTCATTCATAACCTTTTTCTCGAAAACAAGCGGTTCTGTAATTCCACCCATTAACACAATCTCTTTTACTTTTTCAAAGAAATGTGAATCCTTCTCATACGCTCCGCAAAGATTTGTCAGTGAACCTGTAGCGAGAATACTCAGTTCTCCTGCGTAACGATTTGCCATTTCCACTAGATAATCTGCCGCCTCACTTTCATACTCTCCTGCTTTTGCACCGCCTTTTTTGACCGGAATTTCCATTCTTCCCAAATCTTTTAACATCTTTTTTGTTGTGTTATAAACGACTTCCAACTCATTATTTCCATAAGTTGTTGTAATACCATGTATTTTAGCCTCCCTACAACCAAGAAGATATAATAATGCCAATCCATCATCTACATCACAATTTTCTACTCCAAATGTATTGTCACAATCAAATATGACTTGTTTCATCTTCCTTTTCCCCCTTTTTGAACCAACTGATTTCTTCCTGATTGAATACAATTCCAACCATATCTCCTTTCTCTGATTTGCCGTTCATTATCTGACTTTTCAGCATATGCTTTCCTGCCTGTATGCTTATTTCCTGTATTTCTCCCATAAATGTACAGTCCGCCACCTGATAATTTCCATTCTTCGTAATTGAAACAGAAGAAGGGCGAATCATCGCTTCATATTCCCCGTTTGGCAAATCTATATCCCTCTCAAATAAATCACTGATAAACCTGCCGTTTTCCACCGTTCCGCTTATATAATTTACCTCCCCGAAATATTCTGCCACATTCTTCGAGGAAGGATAGCAGAATATTTCCTTTGGCGGAGCATACTGTAAAATCTTTCCTTCACTCATCAGGGCAATCCTGTCGGAAATCTGCAGCGCCTCCCTCTTGTCGTGAGTTACCAGAATGGTTGTTATCTTCCATTCTTCATGCAGCCGTTTTACAAGACTTCTCATTTCCGCCCTGAGATTTTCGTCCAATCCCGAAAAAGCCTCATCTAAGAGCAACACTTTCGGGTTTGCCGCCAATGCCCTTGCAATTGCCACTCTCTGCATCTGCCCTCCCGACATTTCTCTCATTTTACGCTTTTCAAATCCTTCCAACTGCACATTCTCCAGCAGTTTTTTGACCGTTTCTTTCTGCACTTTTTTAGGGATTTTTTGCAATTCCATTGGAAACATAATGTTTTTTTCCACAGTCATATGGGGAAACAGCCTTAAATCCTGAAAAACGATTACCGTACCTCTCTTTTCCGGCGGCACATTCATAACAGATTTTCCCTGAATGTGGATATTCCCCTGCTTCACTTCCAAAAAACCGGCGATACATTTCAGCAAAGTTGTCTTTCCACAGCCCGACTCTCCCAAAAGAGAAATAAATTCTCCTTCTTTTATATCTAATGTAATTCCATGCAAAATCTCTTTTTTCTGTAAAGTTACTCTTAAATTTTTTATTGTTAAACTCATGTCTCTATCCTCTTCATCAATTAACCGTAAAATTCCCCTCCGCTGTTTTTTGTCCAACGTCTTCCAATCATTTCAAACACGGTAAAAACAAGCAGGGTTACTCCGAGAAAAATCACACTGTAAATGCTCGCAATATTTCGGTTTCCGCTCTGTAAATAGGGAACCATTACAACCGTAAATGTCTTTACATTTCCCCCGCCGATAATCAGTGTAAGAAAATACTGGCTGAAAGATATAATGTAGGACATACTGACTGCCGACAGAATCACCGGCACAAGCAGCGGCAGTGTTGTTTTATAAAACGCTTTAAACGGAGACGCACCCAGCACTCTCGCCTGCTCTTCCAAACGGTTTCCCACCGCCCTCGTCCCGTCCATAAGAAGATGTACCGCGTAAGGCAGTGAACAGATTAAATGTGCAATAATTACACCCAAAACGGTGTTATTCAGCCCAAGTTTAATAAAGGTAATCTGAATTCCCATGGCAAACACCGTTCCCGGAATCATAAATGGAAGAATGGAGAGAAAATAAATTATCTTCTTCCCGAAAAAATCGTAAAATACAATTGCTCTTGCAGTCATTAATCCGATGACTGCAGAGAAAAATGCAACCACACTTGAAATAAAAATACTGGAAGAGAACACGCTGGCTAATTCTTCTTTTCTTCCAATTACTTCCTTTATTGCACGAAGCGAAAATACCTGCGGAATAAAATCAGGCCACGCCCATCTTTCCGTAAATATCCAAATCAGCAGTGTCCCAATGGGAAGAAGGATAACAGTCACCATTATAATAAAAATACAGTTTTCTAAAATGAATTTTCTTTTTTTCATGACTGTTTTTTCCTCCATTCTCTCATATTTTTCTGCATCAGTAAAAAGTAAAGCACTGCACTGAGTAAAGAAATAAGAATAATGATTCCATTTAACGCCATTGCGTAAGGCCGGTTTCTAAGGTCGGGGTGAATATACTGCTGATATGCCAAAATCGGAAGTGCCTTTGGCAGAGTTGCCCCGAGCAGAAGGGGAAGTTCATACGCTCCCAATGCAAATACAAATATAATCAAAAATCCACCGGCAATGGTATTTTTACAGAGAGGCAATGTAATTTTCCAGAGGACCGTCCACTTTCCCGCACCGAGATTGGTTGCCGCCTCTCCCAAACCTCCCTGTATGTTTGCCATAAGCGCGATGACAAAATAGAGGATAAACGGAATTTCTTTCCAAATATACGCTAAAATAATACCGATTCCCTTTGTGTCATAAATGAACATCGGAAACTGCTGCTCCGTAATCCAGCCGAAGGCATACGCCATTCTCGCCAATATGCCGTTTTGTGAAAAAACATTGACGACAAACAGGGCAACGATAACATGGGGAACAATAATCGGCAGTTGAATTACGCGGAGTGCCTTTCCCTTTGTCTTTCCGATTTTCACACAGACATAGCAAAGAAGAACTCCCCCGACTGTCGCAATTCCTGCGGAAAGAAAAGCGATTCTGATACTGTATAAAACCGACTTAAGCATATCCGGTCTTATTAAAATTTCTTTATAATATCGCAATGTAGGTTCTCTCAATTCAAAAGCAGGAATCACTCCAAAACTTTGAGTAATTCCTGTAATTAACCCTATCATAAATAGTACGGTAAGCACAATCTGAGGAACCAAAAGTAAATACGGTACCCATTTTTTCATATTATTTTCCCACAACTTCCTCTGCCCAGATTTCTTCGATAATCGGCACTAATTCGGCAGGCATTTCCGGAAGACGTTTTGATAATAATTCGTCCTGCGGAATTATTCCTTTTCCTAAGTCAACAGATGCAAATGTTTCTTTCTGTTCTTCTGAAAGTTTTGTATTGTCAAGAACAGGAATAACTTTTAATTTATCATAACGGTCTGCCTGCACTTCAGGGGAAAGCATTTCATTGATTGCAACAATGGCACCCGCTTTGTTGCCCGAGTTTTTCGCAATCGCCATAAAGTTTGTATTTCCGATTGTTCCTTTGTCAAACTGGAATGACTGCACTGTTTCCGGATATGACCCGTCCGCAATCTTAAGTGCCGCATCATAAGCGCCGTATGTCATAAAAAGATTCACTTCTCCGTCAGAGAACATTTTGTCCAAAGTTGTGGAAGATTCAGGGAATGTTTTTCCTTTGTTCCACAAATATGGATTTAATTCTCTTAAATATTCCATTGCAGGAGCAACCGCTTTTCTGACTGTTTCTTTGTCCGGTTTCATTGTTAAAAACTGTTCATATCCGCAGATTTCATAAATAATGTTTCTGACAAATGCACTGCCCGTAAAATCGGGAAGTGCAGGGTAAGTTACTTTTCCCGGATATTTTTTTACAAATTCTTTTAATTTTTCGGCACTTGTCGGAACATCTTCAACGACTGCTTTATCAGCAAGCATAACCATCTGTGCCTTTCCGTAAGGGGCTTCATATCCCTCGATTTCATATGCAAAATCAAGAGTTACATCTTCACTCTTTGAATCCACATATTTTTGGAAATTCGGAAGTTTTCCGGTAAACGGACCATAAAGCATCTTATTCTCTTTTGCAGACTGGAAATTTTCACCGTTGATCCAAATCATATCAATGCTTCCATCTGTTTCACCTGCCTGTATCTCCCCCGATAACTGACTTAACACCTGGTCAATATCCATCGGAACACGTTTCATTGTAATGTCGTATTTTTCTTTCATGCGAGATGCAAATTCATTGTCCAGCCATTCATTTAACTTCTCATCACCGCCCCAGCCATAAAAAGTTACTGTTGTTCCCTTTGCCTCTTCCTTCATTTCATCAAATGACATTTTCTCAATGTTACTTTCCTGCTTCTTTTCTTTCTTTGACTCTTCACCTTTACACCCAATGAGTGAAAAAGACATGGCGAGTGCCAAAAGTCCTGCTAAAATTCTCTTTTTCATTTTCCTTTCCTCTCTTTCGTTACCTTACATCTTTATACAATTCGGAAATGATTTCTATGTTCACTCCGTCCCTGTACATTTTACGAAGACGGTTCATCTTCCACATTAACTGTAATTTGGAAATTGTTCCCTTTGGAAACCTCCTTTCTGAAGTATAAATTCTTTTTCGGGTCATACCCAATTTTATTTTCCTTTCCTTTAAGTTTAAAGAAAATTGATAATCCTCCATAATCGGAAGATTTGGAAACATACCCGCTTCAAAAAATAAATCCCTGTCAATAAAAATTCCCTGATCTCCAAACATTACCTTTCTGTTTTTTACCCGATGATTTGATATAACACGGCAGGTAAACATAAAAAAGTTTTGTGAATGAAATGCAATTCCAAAACAGCCTGCCCTATATTTTCTCATCACTCTCCTGATTTCTTCTAACGGATTCTCGGGAAGTTCACTGTCACAGTGAAGGAAAAACAATACATCTCCGCTGCTCGCCTTCGCACCTGCATTCATCTGCTCCGCCCTTCCCTTTTTCGTATGCAATACCTGATATTCACTGTCAATTAACTGTAACGTCCCATCTGTACTTCCCCCGTCCACAAAAATAATTTCACATTTTTTCTTTAATGGTTCTAACTGCCTTTGCAGATGCCGAATTGTTTTTTCCTCATTGTAAGTGGGAATAATAACAGATATGCGAAACTGCTCCCAAACATAATTTTCCGTTTTTGTGGAGAAATGTTTCCCCACCTTTCTCATTCTGTTCCTATACGCTTTCAAATCCTCCGGTGTATCCATATCTTCTAATGTTGCCGTATAACCTACCCTCACACTTTTCTCATGTAATTGTTTCAGTGTCTCGGCAAAAACATTTTTATGCCCGTATGTGTCAAGCCCAAACACTTCTTTTCTCGGCTTTTTCATTCCCACAAGATAGTATCCGCCATCTCCTGTTCTCCCAAAGACAACGTCCTTTTTCTCCAAAACGGAAAACGCTCTCTCAATATATTCTTTCCTGATTTCCGGTATATCCGTCCCCATAAGAACGCAAGATGTGTAACCGCAAGAAAATACTTTTTCAAACGCCTGATACATTCTCTCACCCAGACCTTCTCCCTGTTGGTGAAAATATTTCTTTTCAGTCCCAAGCAGAGACTGTAACTGCCGTTTCGCTTCTTTTTCATGAGGAGTATAACAGACAAAAATATCCGCCTTTACCCTGCCACACTCCCGTCTCATGTCCTTTAGAAAACATTCATGCAGTTTAGCGCACTGTTTCGGGGTAAAACGGGGCATCATTCTTGTTTTCGTCTGACCGGGAATAGGTGCTTTTGTAAAGATAATAACTGCTTTTTTCATCATTTTTTCCTCTGCCTGTCCATGTATATTTTTCTAATCATCATCACCAAAATAGATAAAGCAAATAAAATCATCAATCCCGACACAAGCAGTTTTGCACCTCCCGTAAGCATTCCTCCTACATAGGAATAAACAATTGTTGCAGGCAGTTGTCCGATTCCCGTGGCAATCATAAACGAACCAAAAGACATAGATGTAAGCCCTGCCGCATAACTGACGATATCAAAAGAAATAAATGGAAGAAGACGGCAAATTAAAATCGTATTCTTCCCGTATTTCTCAAAAAACGCATCAATTTGTGCAATCCCTGCTTTACTTGTCAGTTTTTCCGCAATATCCCTTCCCAAGACTCTCGCAATGAAAAAACAGAGCGCTGCCCCCGCCATTGCACTTGTCCAGGAAAGAATTGCCCCTTTCCACCAGCCAAATAAACTTGCATTGGCAAAAGTAATTAAAAATGCCGGAAGCGGTGCGGCTACAGACTGAAAAATCATTAACCCGAAGGAAATCATTCCCGCATATATTCCATAAGAGGCAACAAATTCTTTCACAACCGTGAAATCTCCGCTGGCAAACATACGAAATACTTCTTTCATTGTATCTCTGATTGGCGTAATGGTGTAACAGCCTACAATACAAACTGCCAGTACAACCAGTACTCCTATTTTCTTCATGGTGTTTTTTTTCATCTTAACTTTCTTCCCTCCAGTATTTCATCTTCATTCGATTAACAATAGATTTTGCCGTGTCCGGTTTTTCTTCCCTGCTCAATATCTTCACAAGCAGATTGTCCGTATCCGTATATCCCTTCCTCGCAAAATTTCCCGAACAAGAGGCACAGTATGTATATACTTTCCCACTTTTTCGTATATTTTCTACCATGTTATCCACCAAATCCGGCTCGTTTTTTCCCGCACACCCGCCAAGCCCACAACACTGAGCATCTTGAATAACATTGGGGGGTTCCGTAAGAAACACCTTTATCTCTTCCAAAAGCGTCTGCTTTTCTCTGTCGGGACACGGAGGAAAAACATTGATTTTTCCTTCAATTTTCTCTCCCCAGCCAAACTCTTTTAACTTTTCATAGATACTGACCACTTTTACTTTCAATCGGCTTTTTAAAAAGAAATAACAATTCGGACAAAGCATAATGACTTCCTCTACACCTTCCCGACATAGTTTTTGTTCTATTTCTGCTATAATTCTTTCTTCCTGCTCCTTTAGCCCAAGTTCCGCTATAGGTTTTCCACAACAGTCGAATACAACTCCTATCCCTTTCTCTTTTTGTAGTTTTTCTATAAGATATTTTGTTGTTGCAGGATAAAAAGAAGGAAAATTACAGCCGGTAAACAACACACTTTTTACTGTCGCATTCTGATAATTCCGAAACAGATAATCCTTCTTTTCTTTTATCAGCATAGCGTACCCTTTTTCTTTCACTTTTCCCTGATTTTCTTTTACCTGTTTCTGACGCATACGAAGAATTATTTCCCTGCCATCTATATTTTGGGGACACACTTCCGTACATTTTCCACAGAGAAAACAGTGATAAATAAGGTCTTCCCTTTCTTCAATTTGTCCAATATCCAATTTATATTTTTCCAAAAAACTACAGTGCTTTCGACAAAGACCGCAGTGTATACAATCTTCTTTACTCTTCATTCGTATCCTCCCCTATATAACGTTTTTTCAGGAAAAATCCCACACCCACAACGATAACTGCAAGTAAAACTGCTATTCCGATATAAAGCACCCTGTTTTCACTGTTTGTCAAACCTGCTGTTCCAACCGTATACATCGCTGTTCCCGGAAGCATAAAAAGAAAAGAGCCGATTGTATATGTACTGAACTTTATATCCGTTATTCCATAAGCAAAATTTTGAAGGTTGTATGGGAAAATCGGAACCAGCCTTGTTATCATCAAAATAAACAACTCATTTTTCCCTGAAGTATCGAAAAGCCATTTTTTTAAATATTTATTTTTAATAACGAGAGGTTTAACGCTTTCTTTTAAAAAATATCTGCCTACAACAAATGCCAAAACCGCACCTATGGTTGTCGCAACAGAACAACAGATTGTCCCTAAAACCGAACCGAACAAAAGTCCTGCCAAAATAGCAAAAGTAACACCGGGAAGCGCCAAAACCACACAGCCGACAACAGTAAATACAATGTAAAGCAAAACTGCCACGGCCAGATTCTTTTTCACCATTGCCTTTAGAAAAGACAGATTATCTATATCTCCAATATACGATGACCAGCCGAAAATCTGATTTAAAATAACTATCAGCACAATTATTCCAATAAATATCCAAATTTTTTTATTCTTCATCTTTTTTCCTTTACAACTCATACCGTCTGCTGATTTCCTCTAAAAAATCATCAGAAAGATACCTGTTAAGTTTTCCCCATGTTTCTTCATTTTTTATGAGTTTATCCCCACTTTGATACTGTATCCACGCCATTGCACACCATGTTATCCCACGCAGGCAGTTAATAGGAAGAAATAACTTTAATCTTTCCTCCAAATTTCCCACTTCAATGCGATTTCCAACCTGTTTTTTATATTCCTCTACAAAGTCGTCCATTTCCTGCTCAGATAAAATAACGTCCGTTTTCCAAAAAGTCGTTGTCGGTGCTAAAAAATGTCCCAAATCCTGTGCCATATCACCCAAAAGTGCTTTTTCCCAGTCTACAAGATAATTGTCTTCCCCTTCCCCGTTAATAAGAAAATTTCCCGAATTCAACTCCGTATTGATACAGCATACCTGCCCTTCATATACCTCCGCTGTGGCAAGTTTGCTCTCGCCTCTCTCCAGCATTTTTCGTATTTTTGTCTTCTTCCTTTCCTCCCCGAGAGGCGAACTATTATACACTTCTATCATCTCGTGACACTCGTCCAAAATGGCGCGTAAGCAATTCTTTGGCGAAAGGAGAATACTATCTTTTTCAATTGGAACAGAATGTATATCCGCCAGACATTCCGCCGCCAATTTCATGTCCGTATGATAATTCAGCGGTCTCCCCTCCAAAAATTCCATAACCATTATTCCATATTCTATATCCGTTTTTTCATCATCTGCAAAAATCGGACGCGGTGTTCTTTTACTGTTTTGAAGAAGTTTTAATGTTTCATATTCATACAAAATCTGATTATCCAAATGTATCTGACTTCCCGTATTAACCCGTAAAACAAGTTTTTCCTTCGTCTTCGGGTGGTAAAACCAATAATTTACATTGTATTCGCCCTGTCCGAGCAAATGTAATTCCAACTTCTTATCTTCCGATGAAATCCCCAATGCCTCGCAAAACCGCCGGCTTTGCACATAGCGTTGTACCTTCTTCTGCATCTTCCTTACCTCCCTCTATTTCAGGGAAAAGTTCCCTGTGTATCTCTTCCACATCTTTTTTGCAGTCGACTCCCTCCACAATTTCTTCGTAGTCCGTAAACGGAACATTCGGGTCAGCCGGCTTTCTCTCCTGCGGTTTAATCTGTCTCGGATATGGTTTAAGTATTTCTATTTTATAAGACATGGCGTTCTTGCCGTAATCCACGATTTCTTTTGTCTTAAAGTTTGTTTCCACCTGTGAAAATACACTGTCGATAATTTTATCCATCTGTGAAAAATTTGCTTCTTTTAATTTGGCAAGCATTTTACTGATTACTTCCTGCTGCCTGCTGCCCCTCTTCATATCTCCGCCCTCTGTCACACGAATTCGACAGTAACCTGTCGCCTGCACCCCGTCCAACAGTTGATTACCCGCTGCAGTCACCTGTTTCGGCTGTTTTCCCATAAGTTCCGCAATTCCCTGTGCATAACCGTTAATATGGGGAATTTCGTCCGGCTGCACATTTATCTCAATGCCGCCTAGAATATCAATGGTGTCTGCCATTGCCTTGAAATTAACGGAAACATATTTCTCAATATCCAACCGCAAAGTCTCATTTAAAACGGAAATTGCTTTTTCCGGACCGCCTTTCGCGTAAGCGTCCTTCATCTTAATCTCTTTTCCATTATTCTCCATCATCGTATTTCCATAAACAGAAAACAACTTTACTTCTTTCGTGTCTTTGTTCAGACTTACCACATACACTGCATCACTGTCCACAACGGAATCCGCAGGACTTATCACGTTTACCCCAAACAATGCCACGTTCAGATAATTATCCCCAAGTTCTTTATCCACCTCTTTGGAAATGTTCAATTTGACCGTATCCACTTTCCCTTTTTTAATTTTGGAAAGTTTACTTCCGGCGTACACTCCTATTCCCACAACCAGTGCAAGAATAACTGCGATACTTCCGATAATAATTTTTTTCTTCTTATTTTTCGTTTCTTCCATCTTCTCTTCTCCTCCAATACTTTTTATCCCAACTCCATCTTTCTACAAGCCGTCTTGGAAATTTTTCATAATGCTTTCCAAATTCAAAGGCTATACATTTGACGCTGCTTAGTAAAAACAATCTTGGCAGCAAATCTGCCCTTTTTTTCTTCAACAGATAAACTGCCGTATTTTTTACGAGGCGTATTCCCTCTTTTTCCGAGGACAGCCTCTTAAAAATCTTCTCATACTGTCGATGAACGACCCCAATATCAAAATTTCTTTCCCACTGAGTTCTGTATCTGTAATGGTGTGAATGAAATACTTTCGCCTCCGCACAATAAATCACATCTGCTCCGCACAATAGTGCCTTTGCCGCAAAAACGCTGTCCTCACTGAGCAAAATATTCCTCTCAAATCCACCGATTTTTTCATACCGGTCTCTTCTGTAGGCGGCACACACATTGGAAGTAAAACAATCCTTAATCCCTCCGCCTTTTAATTTTTTTCCTGTTTTTCTCTCAGTGGACGGCGGATAATTAAAGTACCTGCCGTACTTCTCTATTTTATCGCTTGTCCTAAAGGGAATCTGTCTCGCATACGCCACCGCATTCTTTTCTTCTTTTATACAATTTATTAATCTCTCTGCCAATCGGTTATCCACAGGAACTGCGTCCTGCACAAGAAAGAGAAAATAGTCCGCATCACTTGTTTTCGTCCAATCATGCCTTGTACCGCCGTGATTAAATTTTTCCTTTGGGATACGCCTTATTTCCACTTTTTCCTCATTTTCAAACCACTTTTCTACCATTTCTCCGTTCCATGTGGAATCTACTGATAAAACAAGAGTTATTTTTCGAATGTCCACTGTCTGTTTTAACAACCGAATAACACAGTTTTTCAGACGTTTGTCCGGTTTCCAGACAGGAATCATTACATCTGCTATACACATATTCTTCTTCCTCTGTTACAATAATACTAATTTTAATTGAAAAGGAACACTACGATGAAACTTAATATTATTATTCCAAACTATAACGGCAGACATTTTCTCTCTGCCTGTTTACATTCTCTAACAAAACAATCCTTTACGGATTTTGATATTACGGTTGTGGATAACGGTTCTTCTGATGACAGCCTTCGCTGGTTATCTGAACACTATCCTTATGTACATACAATCCCTTTATGCAAAAACACCGGATTTTCCTCCGCTGTCAATATGGGGATCCTCCGCACAAAAAGTCCGTATGTTATGGTTTTAAATAATGATACCCTACTTACCTCTGACTGTATTTCACAACTGATGCGTGCCATACAGAAAAGTCCTCAAATTTTTTCCGCAGGTGCGAATATCCTTACATTGAGTTCCCCTCATCTTACGGATACAACAGGAGATTTTTACAGTATACAGGGATATGCTTTCTGTCGCAATCAGGGATTAAATCCTTCCCGCCGGAATTCTTCTGATGTCTTTTCCAACTGCGGCTGTGCCGTCATTTACAGACGCGCCCTTCTTCGCCATGTGGGATTGTTTGACGAATCCTTCTTCGCCTATTTGGAAGATGTGGATATCGGATTCCGTGCAAGAAGGCTTGGCTTTCAAAATGTACACTGCCCAAACGCCATCGTGTATCACCACGGCAGCGGAACGACAAAAGCGACATATACTGCCTTTAAGGTGTATCATTCCGCCCGAAACAACATTTGGCTCAGAAAGAAAAATCTTACAAAAATACAACGTGTTCTTCACGCACCTTTTTTTATTGTAGGAACTTTCTTAAAATATGTTTACTTTCAAAAATACGATTTACATTCCCATTATCGAAAAGGTATCATAGACGGTTTATGTACTCCGATAAAAGTTTCTAAATTAAACGGTAAATCTTTGTTCCGAACAGAAATATGGATTTGGTACGGAACTTTCCTTTATATAAAACAATACCTGAAACGGCAATTAACTTCTTAGCGAAAAATCATGTCTGTCCAGAGCAAGATTCGGATTGTAATTGGCATCTCCGTGTTCCAAAAATACTTTCCATCTTCTCTGGAAATATTCGATTTCCCTGCGGAATCTCTCTATCTTTTCCTCTGTATCTTCAAGTCCTCTTGTCTTAGACTCATCGTGATACCATACCGCAAACGGATTGTATACGACTAAATATCCTTTCTCCCCTACTCTTAAACAAAAATCCGTATCGTTAAATGCTACCTGCAATTCCGTATCCATTCCTCCTGCTTCTTCATAAACAGCTTTTTTTACCATCATACACGCTGCTGTTACTGCACTGTAGTTCTGCACACAGGTCATTCTGCAGAAATATCCCGGTGCATTTTTGTCTTCACCTACAAAGGCGTGACCTGCCACACCTCCCAAGCCGACAATCACTCCCGCATGCTGCACTGTGTTATCGGGATACAAAAGTTTCGCCCCCACAATACCCACATCACTCCGCATACAGTAACCGAGCATTTCCCGTATACTTTCTTTTCTGTCAAGCCATGTGTCGTTGTTTAAGAGAAGAAGATATTCTCCTTTTGCTTTCTGCACCGCAAAATTTTGAATGGCAGAATAATTAAATTTCCCCTTATATTCGTACACACATATATTTTCATGTGTCTCCGTAAGTTTGCTATAATATCCCCACGTTTCCGCTTCCTCACTATTGTTTTCCACAATCACAATCTCATAATGTTGATAGTCTGATTTCTCCTGAATGGACTTTATACATCTGTCCAAATCTTTCACATGATCCTTATTCGGAATGATAATGGAAACGAGGGGTTCTTCTTTCAAATGATATATAGAGTGATAAAAACCGGGTGAAAGAAACTCAATATCCGCATCAATCCCCACACGTTTATAGTGTGCCAAAATCGCATTTCTCCCTGCATCATAAGCATATGATTTACTGTCCGGATTTCCCGCAACAGAATTAGGGTGAATTCTCCAGTGATACAATATTTTCGGGATATGCAAAATCTCTTTTGTCTGCTCCACACACCGCAGAATAAAGTCATAATCCTGTGAGCCGTTATATTCCGACCGTAAATAGCCCACTTTCTCAAACAGTGTACGCTTTACCACATACAAATGGCACATATAATTTGCACTTCGCAATAAATCTATATTAAAATCCGGCTTAAAATGAGGCTGATAATATTCTTTTCCGTCCATAGACACCTTATCTTCGTCTGTATAAATAACTTCCGTTTCCGGAAACTCATTGACTGCCTTTGCACATTCGTACAACGCATCGGGAGAAAGCATATCATCATGATCCGCAAACACGATAAAATCACCCTCCGCCCGCTTTAGCGCCTCATTTGTGTTCTCCGAAATCTGCAGTTGTCTGTTGTTTTCTATTACATGAATACGTCTATCCTTCTTTTCATACTTTCGCAATTTCTCCCGCAAAGGAGAATCCTCCCCACTGCCGTCCGACAGATAGAGCTGCCATTTCGGATACGTCTGTTCCTCTATGGACTGTATCAACTCTTCCAAATAAATGAGAGGGGTTTTATATAACGGTACAACAATGGAAAACTCCGGTTCATAGGCAAATTTTGTCTTTCTTTGCATCTCTAACTGCTTTTTATTCGGAAAATATTTCAGACGGAAAGTTTCGTAAGTCGCCCTCTCCTTCTTGGTCAATTTTTCCATTCCTCTTCGAATTGTCCGTTTTATGCCAAACTGCTGATAATACACTTTTGACTTAAAACCTATCTCCTTTAATTTGCGGTAACCTTTATGTAAAAGAGACTGGGACACCGACCTCTTTTCTGATTTTATCTTCCCGTCACACTGTACGGTTATCAAAAGTTTTCCCTGCGGTTTCTCTCTTGTCTCCACAACAAATCCGTGAATCCATTCCCTCTCACACTCAGGATATACTCTCTCCACGTCCGGTCTTCTCTGAAAAGCAATTTGCTCCTCCTCAATAAGATTTCCATTTATGGAAATGGAATACGCCTCTTTTGCAATACACCAACCCCGCACAATCAGACCTGTTCCGCCAACTGCGATTTCATCAATGTTCATCTCTACACGATTTTCCAGTTTGCGAAGAGTACCTGTATCCATACAGAAAATTTCCTGCAAATCCAGTTTTTTTCTCTCAAAAACCCTCAATTTTCCGTATGCTTCATACCCTTTTGGAAGTGTAATCCAGTAAAATACCTTTTCCTCACACTCTCCCTGCTCCATATATGCCTTCGGTGTTTTTATTGTCTTCTGCTTTTGCACCTCAACTTCCAATGCCGTGTAATCTAAGGAGATTAAAAGTTCTCTATTCTTTTTACTTCCTTCATGCCAGTAACCGCAAATCAAAAATTTATTTTTTTCCACGCTGTGAAATCTGGCATACTGTATATAAAACCTGTTTTCCACTTATATTTCTCCTCGCATTATATACTCTTCCGTCACTTCCCGACATGAACCGTCCTTTCGGATTTTCCCTTTTTCTAACCAGACTGCCCTTGAACAGATTTCTCTTACCTGCTCCATATTGTGTGAGACAAGCAAAATTGCCGTTCCCTTTTCACGCATTTCCTGAATACGTCTTTTGCACTTCTCCTGAAAAGTAAAATCTCCCACGGAAAGTACCTCATCTACAATCAAAATGTCCGGTGTCCCGAAAGTCATAACGGAAAACGCCAGTCTCGCCAACATTCCCGATGAAAAATTTTTAATCGGAATATCCATAAACTCTTCCAAACCGCTGAATGCGACAATATCATCATAATGTTCTCTCATCACTGTGCGGTTATATCCTAAAATCGCTCCATTCAACCATACGTTTTCCCGAGCAGTCAAATCTATGTCAAAACCTGCTCCCAACTCAATTAACGGAGCAACTGCACCATTTACCCGAACTGTCCCTTCTGTCTGTTTAAGCACTCCGGCCAAAATCTTCAGAAACGTACTCTTTCCGCTTCCGTTAAGCCCGACAAGTGCCACGCTCTCTCCACGCTGCATTTCAAAGGAAACATGGCGCAACGCCCACAAACTGTCATAAGAAATATGCCCTTTAATTTTCTTCACAAAATATTCTTTTAAATTATCTACTTTTTCCGATGCCATGTGGAATTGCATGGAAACATTCTCCGCCTGAATAATCGGTTCGCTCATTTTTCCCCCTATAAATCAAGAATAAATTTTTGTTGTCTTTTATGAAAAAGCCATGCCCCTGCTAAAAATGTCACTCCTGCCGATGCAAGACAGTAATATAACTCTGCATTTGAGGGAACGGCGCTGTCTATCATAATCATTCTGAAAGAATCCATTATTCTCGTAATCGGATTATAATATACTACTTTTCTCATATACTCCGGTAAAATGGAAAACGGATAAATGACAGGTGTCAAATAAAATAACGCCATACAAAAGACACCGTACAAATGAAGAATATCCCGAAATCTTACCGTAATTGCCGCCAATGCAAGACCAACACCAAAAGAAAGTATAATCAGACAAAAAAGCGGCACAACAGACCATAAAAATATTGGTGATAACTTAAATCCGGTAACAATCATGACAACAAGCAGTGCAATAAATGATGCAAAAAGATTTACTGCTCCCGACAAAATTTTTGCTAAAACAAGCATGTACTTTGGCAGATATACTTTTTTAATCAACGAACTGTTACCTAATATCGCCATCATGGCATCTGTTGTAGAAGACTGGTAATAATTAAAAATAACCTGGCCGCTCAAAACATAAATTGCATAATTTTCTATGTCAAAACGAAATAATTTGGAAAAAACCAAATATAAAATGGTCATCATTAAAAGAGGATTTAAAACAGTCCATAGAACCCCCAGTATTGACCTTCTGTATTTTATTTTAATATCTCTGCAAATCAATTCGTATAGCAGAGACTTAAATTTCCAAAATTCCTTCATTCTTTCCTGTTTCTCCCACAAAGAAAAAGAGGTGTTATTTCCACATATAAATTATATGTGGAAGTAACAACTCTCTCACTTATTCTACTTCACCGACTACTGCCCATCTCCAAAAAGATTGTCCATAATTATATGTATGTTCATATCCGCACATTTCCAAAACAAGCTGCACATATGCCGAACGGATTCCGCCCGTACAATATGTTACCACTTTATCCTCTTTCTTTACGCCTTTATCTTCAAACATCTTTACAATGCTCTCTTTATCTTTCAACGTACCGTCCTTTTGGAACAAATCTACATACGCAACATGAATCGCTCCCGGAAGATGTCCTCCCTTTGCCTCATCATATAAAACTGCTCCATCATATTCCTCTTTTGTGCGGACATCTACTACTTTATATTCTTTATAATTTTTCTGCAGTTCCTCTGTTGTAATATTGTGTGATGAATCCAGTTTCTTTACTTCCATATCGGATTTCTCCGGTTTAGATGCCCCAAGTTTCATGGATACACCAATATCTTTCATCGCCGTAATTCCGCCGTCCACAATCTTTACATTTTTACAGCCTGCCTGTCTGAGTTCCCATAGAACTCTTCCATCTTCTCCCCAGCCATCTTCCGGCTGTCCAAGAATAATAATCTCCTTGTCCTTCTCAATTCCAAGTTCCTGTAAACGTTTTGTCAGTTCTTTCGGTTCAGGTACAAGCCCCCAGTTCTCATCTCCCGCCTTTCCTTCCTGACAGGTAGATAATGACTGCCAATCGGTCACAACCGCACCCTCAACTGTTCCCAAAAGCGCTTTTTTTGTGCCTCTTGCATCTAAAAATAATACATTATCATCATCTAATTTTTCTTCTGCTTCTTTAGCACTGATAACAAACTCTCCTGTAAATTTTGATGAACCGTCCGACTTTTCTGTCTTATGACTCTTATTTCCACAGCCTGATAAAACAACAGACACTGCCAACGCTAAACCACATAAAATAACTCCTGCTCTTTTCATCTCTTTCTTCTCTCTTCCTGTATTTTTAATTTTTCCAACAAAACCTCTTCCAAAAGAGAAACCGTGTTTTTATGTTCTTCTTTTTCTTCCCGCAATTCTTTTTCTTTTACGGTTAAACACAGTTCAGTTTTTATCACTTTCTCTTTTATCTCTTCAATACACTTGTTTCTTCTTTCCAGTTCTTTTTCCTGCTCTTGTATCCGGCTCTGTGCATGCTGCAAATTTTCCTGCAACTCGCTTCTAAACCTCTGTAGTCCCTGTGTATATTCCTTCTCTTTCTGTAACTGTTCACGCAAAACCAGTACTTTGCGGTCCTGTTCTGCCAACCTTACATGGATTCCGAAATCCATGTAAAAATGTTCCAGATTCCACTGATAAATATCCTGCAGCTTCACATTATATTTCTTCCTCAAAATCAAAACTACCTCCGGATTTCTAAGCAGTTCCTCAAACTTCTCAATTCCCATTATTCTAAAATTAGGAAGTCCTTTCGTGCAGTTCATTAAAAGAAATGCCTTCTCAATCTCCAATTCCAAGTGCGACCCTGCATCTTTATTTCTAAAACAGTCCCCGAAAAACTTTATCATCTCTCCATCGGATAAATCCTGAATAAACTTACGCCGTATTATCATATGTTCATTTAAAAATCGCGCTGCTTTCAACTCGTCCGCCCCACTAATCTGGTCATTCGGATTTTTATAACACCTATAATTCACCAACTCTTTATCAATCACATGAATCGGATAATAACGCACAATTCTAAGCCACAAATCCATATCTGCCGACTGACAGTAAAGCAAATTGAAATTCCCAACCTTATCAAGCACTTCTTTTCTTATGACTGCCGAAGGGTGACTCAGGCAGTTTCCCTCAAAAATAAAATGTTGTATCCAATCTTTCTGCGTATAAAAATTTTTCACAAGAAGCCCCGATAACATATTAAACTTCTCTTTTGCATTTTCTCCATTTTCATCAATAACAGTTGAAAAGGTGAAACAGGCTCCACATTCTTTCCGTTTCTCTAAATAATTTATCTGCAGTTCTAACTTGTCCTTCTTCCATAGGTCATCACTTGTGGCAAATGCCACATATTCACCTTTTACCTGCTGCAAACCATAATTTGCTGCCATACAATAAAACTGATTTTCTTTCAGGGAAAAAAGACGTATCCTCTTATCCGTATATTCTTCTAACAATTCTTTCGTACAATCCGTAGAGCCGTCATCTACAATAATCAGTTCAAAATCCTCATACGTCTGTTGCAGTATGCTATCCACTGACATTTTCAGTGTGCCGGCACGATTATATGTACTTAAAACAATGCTAACCATACTTTATTTCTCCTATACCTATTTAATATTGACACAGGATAAGTACAATAGCAAATTGGTTTTTTCTATAGATTTATATATATAGATATTTTCTATATGATTTCATTTAATATATCTATTGCCTCTTTTGCCAGTTTCGGACAAAATCCCAACATACGCCCGCTGTTTAATGCTTCTTCCAACTCTTCCGGCTTAGAGACATCATATCCAAGCAACGCCCTGCAGTTCACTGTTCCGTATTTCTCCATAAATTTTTCTCTAAACTCTCCGCTCTTTGCTGCCATAACTTCTTTCTGTCCTAACAGATTTTCTTCTTTACTGTGTCCGTATTTCAATCCAAGTACCATTAACGCTCCGGTTACAACACCACAAACCTCTCCCATCATCATTCCGCCGCCAAAGCACGCTGCCACTCTGTTTGCCTCATCTTCCGTCAATCCCAATTTATCCGCAAACGCTCTCAAAACTACCTGTGAACAGTCATATCCTTTTATAAACTCTTTTCGTATCGTTTCTTCCGTCATCTTTTTCCTCCTAAATATCTTCTTAATCCGTCTTTCCAATGTGGCAATTGTTTAAAACCTCTCTCTCTCAACACACTGCAATCCAGCCTGCTGTCAGACGGTCTCCTCGCTTTCTGTAAAAATTCTTTACCGGAAACCGGAATCACTTTCATCTCTTTTCCTAACTGTTTAAAGATTTCCTTAGCAAATTCATACCATGTACATTCTCCCTGATTTGCCACATGATATACACCGTATTTTTCAGTTTCCACCATATCCACAAGAAGTTCTGCCAAATCTTTTACATAGGTAGGTCTGCCACACTGGTCATCAACTACTTTGATTTCTTCTGTTTGCTGAGATAATCTGCACATCTTATTTACAAAATCATTTTCCGAATTTCCAAACACCCATGAAGTTCTCACGACAAAATACTTTGTCACTTTTTTTTGGACAATCTCTTCCCCCATATGCTTACTCCAACCGTACATATTTAGCGGACGTTTCTCTTCCGAAATACCGTATGGAATATTTCCCGCCCCGTCAAAGACATAATCCGTGCTGACATAAACCATCTTTATTTTCTTTCGCTCACACCATTTTGCAATGTTTTCTGTTCCGATTATATTTACGTTTCCACAAATCTTTCGTTCCTCTTCGGCTTTTTCCACATTGGTGTAAGCCGCACAGTGTATAACTGCCTCCATATCCCTGCACGAAAACAGGTCTGCCACCGCCCGCTCATCAGTAATATCCATATTCTGCCTGTTTGTTGTTATAACTTCGTGTCCTCTTTCCTCCAGTGTCTTCACAACCGCTTCGCCGAGTTGCCCGTCTGCCCCCGTAACTAACGCTATCATCTGCCGGAAAACTCCTTCCATGTCTGCCATTTCTTATCTTTCTCGGACAAAATCAATTTCTCTTTATCCTCAATCTGCCAATCAATTTGCAAATCTTTATCATTCCACAAAATACCGCTCTCCTCGTCCGGATAATATTTTTCACTGCATTTGTACAATATTTCCGCATCTTCAGACAACACAATATATCCATGGGCAAATCCTTTTGGAATAAATAACTGCTTTCTGTTTTCGGCAGAGAGTTCAATTCCAAGCCATTGTCCAAATGTTGCCGAATCTTTTCTTATATCTACAACTACATCGAAAATCTTTCCACACAATACACTAATCAATTTATCCTGTTGATGTTTCTTTTGGAAATGTAATCCCCTCAGCACGTTTCTTTTTGAATAGGATCGATTATCCTGCACAAACGAACAATTTATTCCTGCCTGCCGGTATGTATCGTATTGGTAGACTTCCATAAACCAACCTCTGTTATCCCCAAACCTCTGCGGTTCTATGATTTTTATTCCCTGTAATTTTGTTTCTGTTACCTTTATTTGTGCCATAGGTTCTCCTCTTAATAATACAAACTATCTTCCCCTAATTTTTCTTCATATACTTTGCTTACTTGGCTATTCAAAAATTCATATTTAATTTTATCCATGAAATTCGTATCGCTAAACAGCCGATATGCTGTTATTGCAAATCCGGCAAAATCGAAATCTTTCATATTACCCGTCAGTCCTGTATATATGACATTACTTGAAGTTGCAAATAAGTTAGAATATAAAATAATTTTTCGTGTTCTAATCTCATACAACTCCTTTGAAAAATCTCCATCTTCTTCATACAACCACTTACAACTGTGAACTATTCTAATAATCATATTAATCAAACAATCAATCGCTGCAGATGCACCAAATTTAATTACGTCTCCCGTACTAACATATTTAGTCAATTTTTCCACATTTGCCTTATCTAGAATCAAACTTGCTCCCGGCAGTTGTATTCCACATGGTGTATATAAATCTGTTCCAATATGTATTAACTGTTTAATTACTGCTGCCACAACGGCCTCTTTTTCATTAATAATTCTATCTTTTACACTTTCAAACATTTTTGGTGTTGAAGCATACCTACTTATTTTAGGATTTTTCATATTTTCATCATAGATAACATGATTTGTCTTGAGTACTATTTTTTGATTACACGTTATTGTATTGGTAAGAATATTAGTTGTCCCAAAAATCAAACCAAACAAAGGATCATGCCCTAATGTAGAAAATCTGTGATTTGCCCCTTCAAAAAGTTTATAGTTCTCGGAAAAATATGCTGTTGCATCATAAGGTACTCCCCTTCCTAGAACAATCTGCTTTAACGGAGCATAATACAGTCTTCCATGTTCATTTTCTTCAAAACCGAATTTCCCTAAAATTTTCTCCTGTTTCTCATGTAAAAATGCTTCCTTTTTATTTCCGCTTCCGGCTTTTTCTATTTTTGTAAAATAATTAACCAAATATATTCTTGCACATTGCAACATAGTTGCAACTGTTAAGAAAGCAATATCCTTATCTTGTAGTTTGGTACGCTCCTTAAATTCTTTTGAAACAATATCCATATTTACTCTGTATTCTTCTACCGATTTATTTATTTCCTCTGCAGATAAAATATTCTCATAATATGATTGTATTGTTTCTTCTTTATTGTCGATTATAAACTCCCTTGTTCTTATTCCTAATCCATTATTATCGCGAACTTTTTTTAAGTCTTGTGCTTTACTCATAATTTTCACACCTTTTTCTCTGTTCTATATAATTTAGAAAAAGATTTTTCGCAAACTCCTCTTCTTCACTTATATGCCCATTTGCTTCTATTATCTCCTGGACATCATTTTCCAATCCTTGTAAATTTTCAATACTGATTTTGTCGAGATAAATTTCTACATCATCAAAACGTAAATAGTTATTTCTTGCTATCCTATCCATTTCGCGTTTTATTGCATCTGGAATATCCGCATTCTTCTTTATAGCATCTAAATCAAAATCTATTTCTAACTGTTCTTCTTCTGAAATTTCACCATCACATTTCGCTATATAATATGATAACGCTGTTGTGGCTAAATAAAAATCATATACTTTTTTCAATTCATCTACCGTTTTTGCTTTACCTTCATTCATACCATCTTGAAAAGATGCTGACTTTGCCTTTTTAATATCTTTTTCTTTTTTTATATTTTCTACTCCCTGAACCACAGCCCCTGTTACCGCTCCCCCTACACCTGCGGCACTTGCAATCGCACCTGCTCCCGTTAATGATGCTATTAAGCTAGTCCCTGCTAAAACCGATCCTCCTCCGGTAACGGGAATGGCTGCTACAGTTCCTACACCAATTGCTGCTCCTAGTAATGCTTTTCCTAAGTAGCCCATAATATCTTTCCCTCCGTTATTCTTCACTTTACTATATAGTTATATATTACATCAAAATAATTTTTTCATCTATATTTTCAATCATATTCTTCTTCTCTCAAAATATTTTTTGTATACTTACTAATTTTTTAAGAATAGCATTTACCCACTTTCGAAAAGAATTTCCTCTTTTTGACGTTTCTTATTTGCCCAAAACATTTATCTCCATAACATCTATCACCATAACATCTATCACTTATATCTCATTTTCAATCAGATTTTTCTTCCTACCAAAACTTTCAAATCTATCTATCAAATCAACTTTTTTCATTTCTATAGTAAAAAGAACTTTATTCCAGTTTTCATCTGTGACTGCATCTTTCCCTTTAAAAAAACTGTATAGTTTTCTCCATATACTCCATTTCTTCTCCGATAATTCTGGTTCAAAATCTTCCTGCTTTTCTTCATTCAGACTAAATTGCGATAATAATTCCGGAGTAAACAAATCTCCAAGTTTAAAACTCAGATGTTCTATAATGTCAGTATATTCACATATTGGAACTAATTCCAACTGAAAAACCGACTGCCTGTGAACCTTCACAAAAAGCCTTGCGGTGTTATAAGCATCGCATAAACCATCATGTTCTCTTCCTATCATCTGAACACGACTAATTTTCATCGCCGCTTCCAAAGCAAATTGATTCTTGAATCCTAACATTTTATCAAAAGAGTACTGAAAATCTACCCACCCGTCTAATAAATCTTGAATTTTACGGTTCTTGATTTTCTTAGCCTGTAATTCTTTTTGTAATTGATAATAATCTGAATTGCTCCAAGACAACACCATCACATTTCTGTCTCCGATCCAGCCGATAAACTTCATAAGAACAGATACTAATCTCGGTGCATTTTCCACATCTTCTTGTCTGATTCCTGTTAATCCTTCAATAAATCGATCAATCCTGCCATATTCCGGTTTTACATACGATGAAAACTCATCTATAATCCGATGATTTTTATCAAGCATTACAGCGCCAATTTGAATAATTTCCTTTTTTTCTCTGCACATCTTTTTCCTAGCATTTCCTTTTAACATACACATCTCAAAATCCACAACTAAATAGTTCATTTCTCTCAGCATCTTTTTCACCTTTATCATTGACTCCGTCCGTTTTATTTTTTGATGGTCGTTCCCCTTCAACCACATAATACATAACCTACAATACAGTTTTTATATATCGTAATACTTATATTATAATTGTTTATGTGGGGTATAAAAATACCTCTATAAAAAAAGGAAATGACTTTCGCCATTTCCTTTTCCAAACGTTCCCTGCGAGAATCGAACTCACAACTAGTGCTTAGGAGAGCTCCAACCTATTGTCACTCTCTGTCAATCTGAGGTAAGGTAAACCCATATGGGACACTATATAAAACTGTTTCCGATTCAATTTGAGTTATTCTGAATACCCCCTCTGTCAAGCTCTGTAAAGCTCTGAAAGTTAGCTGATTGTTTGCTCCAGCTAATAATCGGGGAATGCCTTGATATTACCATCGACATCTGTTATATGACCACCATGCTTCGTACGTTCGATCATGGTAAACAGTATTCAATTAAACTTCCTATCGAAAGCACAAGATATTTTCTTGTCTACAATTAATATACCGCATACGAGACGGTTTGTCCATGCGTTTTTGACTGGCAAATTTTATTCATTAAAAATTTCTGTAACCTTTTCTGTAACGGAATCGAAGAACTTCTAAAAGTCTTTTCTGTTCATCTACATTGGCTTCGAGAAATAATTCCTGTCTGCCTTGTGTTCGTGTATGCTACCAACTATTTGAATTTAAAGATTCATTTATTGATTCATTTGAAGCTTTATTTGTATTATTATTCCGATACTTATTTCTTATATCGTTGCGAATCGTTTTTTCACTAAAATTACACTATTTTTTCACTATTTTTCATTACTTCATCGTCTTCGCCAGTGAATTGAGCAATGCCCGCATCTCTGGATTTGCCAACACTTTTGCCAGAAGTTCCGGATCGATTTCATCAGCAACAGTTGCATTATTATTTTCCTGCTGTACATGCATCTGTGGATCCAGATTCTTTTTCTCATAAAATGCTTCTTCAAAAAGCTCTGCATTTTTCCTTCGGTCATCATCCAGAATATGAGAGTACACATCCGTAACCATATTGACCTGAGCATGACCGGAATCACCCTGTACTGCTTTGATATCAGATAATGGTACACACAAGCACGGAAAACACTTTATGCAAAATCTTCCACAGTAAAATCTATAAATGATCCGCAAATGCAAAGGAAACCGACAGTTTACCATGTTTGGAATTATGGCAGTTCTTTTAGGAAGTGGAGATGCATTCCATCTGGTTCCCCGTGCAGTAGCGCTTTGTACAACTGGACTTGAGAACTTTACTGTACAGATGGGGTTAGAAAAGTGGATTACCTCTATCACTATGACTATCCTAAAATCATCCCCGCCTCAGAATTTGCAACAAGTTGTTGCAAATTTTCTATATCCTTTTATTTTACAGAAGTACTTATTTTTAACTTTTTTCCTTCAGATTTTTATATTGCAAAAATCATATCACCATCTGCAGTATATCCTCTATATGTTCTGCATAATAATCAGCCCCATTCAGTTCCCCTTTCTCACCATATCCATACAGGCATCCTATAAAAGGGCTTTTGCAGGACCTGGCACATTCCAGATCCTGTCTCCTGTCTCCGACTACCAGATAAGGGCCACTATATTCCCGGATGATTTCCTGCACAATTTCTGTCTTTGGACGGAATCTGTATGATTCACAGTCATAAAAACGATCAAACCATCGTTCCATCCCAAATTCCTTCCAGTGTGCCTCACGATATGAAGCTTTACAGTTACTTAAGATCACAAGGTGATATCCCCGGTTCTTCAAAGCTGTTAGCATCTCCTCTGCTCCCGGATACCACACTGCCTTATGTTTCCTGATCTGTCTTACCATCAGATCTCCTACCATCCTGCTTGCCTGCTCTTTATAGCTCTGATCCAGTTCCGGCAAAAATGTATTCCACATCTCCTTACTGTTAAGTCCCAGCCAGCCGGCAATTTCCACCGAGCCTATCTCCCGTTCTTCGGTAACCTTCTGTTCTGTCAGCCACTGATAGGTTTCACGAAATGCCGGTTCATAGATTCCAAGGGTATGATGGATCGTTCCATCATAATCGAATATGATCGTTTTTGTCATCATTTATTTTCCTGTCTTTTAGAGCTGCTTCATCAGATTGACCATCTCAATCGCAGATAATGCACAATCATAGCCTTTATTTCCCGCTTTGCTTCCTGCACGCGCAATAGCCTGCTCGATATTTTCAGTCGTGATCACTCCGAATAAAACCGGGATTCCTGTTGCAAGTTCAACCTGTGCGATTCCCTTGGCAGATTCATTACACACCAGATCATAATGTGAAGTATCTCCACGGATGACAGCTCCAACGCAGATAATTGCATCATATTTTCCTGACTGTGCCATCTTCTGTGCTGTAATCGGAATCTCAAATGCTCCCGGTACCCATGCTGCAGTAATGTTCTCTTCTTCTACTCCATGTCTTACCAGTCCGTCGACTGCCCCTCCCAATAATTTATTCACAATAATTTCATTGAATCTCGCTGCCACGATACCAACCTTCATTCCCTCCGGTGCTACTACTTTTCCTTCTACTAAATTGATCTGTCTCATTTTTTCTTCCTCCTGATATTTGCTGTTTTTTATAAATTTATTTCTTTAAAAATATGACCCATCTTTTCCTGCTTCGTCTTCATATACTTCCGGTCATACTTTTGTGCCGGAATCTCCAGAGGTACTCTCTCATTGATCTTCAGTCCGAATTCGCCAAGTCCATAGACTTTATCCGGATTATTTGTCAGTAATCTTAATGATTTCACACCAAGGTCTGACAGTATCTGTGCCCCGACCCAGTACTCTCTGAGATCCGGTGCAAACCCTAACTTCACATTAGCCTCCACAGTATCGTATCCCTGCTCCTGAAGCGCATATGCTTTGATCTTATTGATCAGTCCGATTCCTCGGCCTTCTTGTCTCATATACAGAATGATTCCTCGGCCTTCTGCTTCTACCTGGCGCATCGCTGTCTGCAGCTGCAGGCCACAGTCACATCTGAGCGATCCGAATGCATCCCCTGTCAGACACTCCGAATGTACCCGGCAAAGCACATCCTCACCATCTCCCAGATCACCTTTTACCAGTGCCAGATGATGCTCTCCTGTAATATCATTGATATAACCATACATTTTAAAATCACCGTACTGCGTCGGGAGGTTTGCAACGGCTTCCTCCTTTACATGCTTTTCATGTATTCTTATATAATCCTGCAGATCACGGATCGTAATAAATGTAAGGTTATGCTCTTTTGCCATTTCCCATAGCTGTGATGTACGCATCATAGTTCCATCTTCTTTCATAACTTCACAGCACACGCCGCATTCTTTCAGTCCGGCAAGTCTCATAAGATCTGTTGTTGCCTCTGTATGGCCATTTCGTACCAAAACCCCGCCTTTTCTGGAAATAAGCGGAAACACATGTCCCGGTCTTCTGAAATCCTCCGGTTTTGACTGATCATCCACACACTTCATGATAGTATAGGAGCGCTCTTCCGCAGAGATACCTGTGGTTGTATCTGCGTGATCTACTGCCACGGTAAATGCTGTACTGTGATTGTCCGTGTTCTCCGCAACCATCGGCGGAAAGTTCAATCTCGCCGCAATTTCTGCACTCATCGGTGTACAGATAAGGCCCTTTGCATAGGTCGCCATGAAATTAATATTTTCCCTGGTCGCAAACTCTGCCGCACATATCAGATCTCCCTCATTTTCTCTGTCCGGATCATCTGTGACCAGAACTATTTTTCCTTCCTTAAGATCCCTAAGTGCTTCTTCAATTGTGTTGTACTGATAATTTTGTGACATAGTGTATATCCTCCTGTTCTAAAACCCGAATTCTTCAAGAAACTCCATCGTAATTCCGGATTCTTTTTTCTCTTCTTCGTTTTTTCTGATGCCAAGCAGTTTTTCTACGTATTTTCCGATCACATCATTTTCCAGATTAACCAGATCCCCCGGCACCTTTTCCAAAAGAGTGGTTTCTTCTCCTGTATGTGGAATGACCGACACCTGAAAACCAGCTTCATCAACCCTTGCAACTGTCAGGCTGATCCCATCAATACAGACGGATCCTTTTTCCACGATCAGATGCAAAATCTGTGGCGATGTCTCAATTGATACCCAGATGGCATTTTCTTCCCGGAGCATGGAACGTATCACGCCAGTCCCATCAATATGGCCGCTTACTATGTGTCCCCCGAACCTGCCGTCTGCAGCCATTGCACGTTCCAGGTTTACCTGGCTTCCGGCCTTGCAGCTGCCAAGACTGCTTCTTCTGATCGTCTCTGCCATCACATCGGCAGTAAATCCGTCCGGCTGAATCGACGTAACTGTCAGACACACACCATTCACAGCGATACTGTCACCGATCCTTGTCCCTTCCAGGACTTTCCGGGCTTTCACTGCCAGGATCCCTGATTCCCCTGTCAGCTGTATATAACGGACTTTTCCTTTCTCTTCTACGATTCCTGTAAACATGATTCCTCCTGTTTTTTATCACACACCTGACATTTTATCCGGATATCCTCACCGATCTGACAGATATCTGTATATTTCAGTTCCACTGCTTCAGACGGCAGTTCAACTCCAATACCCTCTACCGGTGTCTTCCCAGCCACACCGCCAAACAGCTTTGGTGCCACAAAAGCCTGTACTTCCTTTACAATTCCAGCTCGCAGTGCACTGTCATTTAACGTACCTCCTCCCTCCAGGAGGATGCTGTCAATGCCTCTGTTTCCAAGATCTGCCATCAGCTTCTTAAGGTCTATCTGATTCTTTTCGTCGGGACAGTAAATGGTTTCAACTCCCATGGTATGTAATATTTTTATTTTCTCTTTTGCATTTTTCTGTTCTGCATAAGCCACGATCGTCCGGTACTTTTCCGCACTTTTTACAATCTGACTGCCCGGCGGGATCCTGAGCTTACTGTCACACACAATCCTGACAGGACTTTTCCAGCCTTCTACCCGGACGTTTAACATCGGATCATCTGCAAGCACAGTTCCAATACCAGCCATGATTCCCATGTACTGATGCCGCATATGCTGTACTTCTTTTCGTGCAGATTCTCCGGTGATCCATTTTGATGCTCCTGTTTTCGTTGCGATCTTCCCATCCAGTGTCATGGCATACTTCATTACCACATAAGGAGTCTTCGTAGTAATATAATGGAAAAACACCGGATTCAGCTGATCACATTCTTCTCTCATAAAATCTTCAACTACTGTTACACCGGCTTCCCTTAACATCTGTACACCTTTTCCTGCCACTTTCGGATTCGGATCTCTGGAACCGATCACCACTTTTCTGATCTTCTGTTCAATGATCGCTTCCGTACATGGAGGTGTTTTACCATGATGACAGCAAGGCTCCAACGTAACATAAATCACCGCACCTTCTGCTGATTCTGTAAGAGAAGCAATTGCATTACGTTCCGCGTGAAGTTCTCCATACTTTTTATGATAGCCTTCCCCGATGATCTTTCCGTCTTTTACGATCACTGCCCCTACCATAGGATTGGGATTCGTCCAGCCTTCTCCTTTTTTGGCCAGTTGAATAGCCCGAAGCATATATTCCTGATCCGTCATTTCTATTCCTTCTTTCTTATTCCTGTTCTTTGCCTGGGCTACGCCGAGGCTTTTAAACATGTGCAATCGGATTCACAGACAAGTGAATGGTATAGTTATTTCGAAAACAATGTACCAGATACAAAAAAAGCCTGCAGAAATATCTGCAGGGTGGAATTGATCTGTTACATATGATTGATAAATGAATGTCTGATTTTCCTATATAAAAAGCTCTGAAATGGATCACCATCTCAGAGCTCTGATACTACATTCATTCATACAAAAAATCAACTGTACTATCATCTTCTTCCATCCAGACTGTACTGTCGGCCCCGGAATCTCACCGGATCATGCCTCTCGGCTCGCGGGCTTTACCGCCGGTAGGGAATCTCACCCTGCCCTGAAGATATCTTTTTGTTTATTCTAATACTTTATCTGTTATTTGTAAAGCAGAATTTTTATTTTACTTAGTTTACTGATGGAGATAGAATATCCATATACACAATAAATATCCTCATTTCATCCATATATTATATCGTTTTACGAATTGTTTTTTTCACTAAAATTACACTATTTTTTCACTATTTTTCATTACTTCATCG
>OGDD01000524.1_pt1 | contig 37692 bp, 68 predicted proteins | sample 1570301 | NCBI WGS metagenome assembly OGDD01 (sample SAMEA2581971, study PRJEB24529) | metagenome | biome: Human gut stool | place: China | collected 2011 | reverse complement strand
TGGAGCAGATGAGGGGAATATATATATAATGTAAACAAACGATAAATATAGGTTAATTTAGTATTTTAGAGGAATAAAAAGGCATGTTTTCAATATATATTTATTCCATTTTTGTATTCCACTAAAAAAATAAAAAATTTCGGTAAATCGTTAGAAAAGTGTTGACATTATGACGGTAATCCGTTATAATATAGGTGTAAGGTAAAGAGAGGTAATTAAAATGAAATTTAGAGAAGTTGAACAGAAATTAAGCGAAAAAGGTTATTACACATTTAATATGGCTGGTATTTACAATGATGAGTATGAAGTTTATGACAGAGAAGGAAGTGTTGTAAAAAGTCATTTAAATGTAAACGGATTAGTTGAATTGTTAAACACATTATAAAAGGTCAAGGCGCTACCTAAAAGCGCCTATACATAGACAAAAGAGAGGTAAAAGATTATGAAATTAACACGTTATGAAGTAGAAATGAAAGTAAGAGACATCGTTGACGAAATCGCAGAAGAAAATGAAGTTGAAAAGGACTTCTATGGGGATTGCTACCCTGATGAAGTCATGAAGCTGGAAAACATGATTGAACTCGAAAGTAATGAGGAGGAAAGAAATGCCATGTTTGATGAAATAAGAGAAATATTAGAGGGGTGCATCTAATGACATTTGAAGAATTATTAAAAGAAAAAAATATTTCAGCATTTCGTCTTTCGAAAGATAGCGGAGTGCCAAACGCTACTATTTCAGATTTAAAATTAGAGAAAACTTCTATTGGTAATATGAGAGTTGAAAATGCGTATAAAATCGCTAAAACATTAGACATGACTATTGATGATTTGTATAATATTTTGAAATAAAAAAAAGAACCTACCCCAAATGAGGTAGGTTTTATTTTAGTATGTTAAATTGTCAATATTAAACGCAGTATTCAATCCATCTCCAAGGACAACACGTTTTCCTTTTACTTCAATAACTTTGAAGTATTTTTTTGTAACAAACGAATCTAGTTTAACTCCGTCATATGAAATTGCTTTTTTAGGTTTTGCTTTCATACCAACTTTTAATGTTTTTGACGATGTACTTCCTTTTTTACCTGTAATGCAAGCATCATTTACAAATCCAGTACCATCTCCGATTAAATACGGATTGTTTGCACCTGCATAAATTTTTGTAATTTTTCCGCTTGAAACTGCAGGTTTCAATTTTTCTTTTGAATCTTTTGATACATAAATACCATTGATATTAACTGTATCGCCAACTTTATATTTAGTGCTTGGTGTTGATGGTTTAGATGGTTTTTCCGGTTCTGATGGTTTTGAAGCTGATTTTCCTACGTATTTTTCCCATGCGGTTTTATCGCCATAGAAAATATTACCATCTAATCGTTTACCCCATCCGTCAAGCATTAAGCTAGATGTCCATTGCCATGCTGCATAAAATCCCCAATATTTCACGCTTGGCACAGTTCCAGCGTTTGACATATCCCAATTTTTATCAACTTCATTATCTCGGTATTTCGCAACCCATAATCCATAACCAGCATCAGCGACTTTTTTCCAGTCATGAGCATTTACCACAGATTCACTCATATAAATCCAAGGCTTGCATCCATATGCTTTTTCAACAATTTGCAACCATTCAAGTGCCCAATCAACATTGCTTGTATCTGCATCTTCCCAATCTAACACAGGGATAGCTTTTCCAACATATCCTTTTGTGTTTTTGATAAAATACTCAGCTTCGGCTTTAGCTGTATTTCCTGTAGCATTTCTCGCAAAGTGATAAACACCCAACACTTTCCCCAATTTTAAAGCTTGCTGAAAATGTCCATCACAATATGGATTCACATATCCTGTGCCTTCAGTAGCTTTTACAATAACCCCATCTGTTTTAATTTTTGATAAATCCAAACCTGCTTGATAACTAGCAATGTCAATAAAATTTAAACTCATATATTATTCCTCCTGTTTTAGCTTTTTCATTACATTATCGGTTGCTTGCGCTTCTCTTGTAAAAGAGTTGTTTTTCCACCATGCAATTACTGCGGTCCCAATCGTAAATAAGATGGTAACTAACTGGTATACCATATCATCGGCAATATCTAATGTACCATGTCCAAACATAGCCAACACTTGATTGATAAGAGCCAACGCAAGGCATACAGTTCTAGCAATAGTACCGGTTGTGATGCCTGTTTCTTCTACTTTGATAACTTTTTCTTCCATGCCATATACCTCCTTTCTTTTACCATACATCTTTTGCAAAGATACACTGTATCATAAATAAAAAACCGCATTTCTGCGGTTAGTACATGTTAAACATTTCTCTTAAATTGTTCTTGATCATATCTCTTTCTGCCTGAAAATCACTTGATGTTTTCAATTCTTCAAGAATATCTTTCATGGATTTCAAAAATTTGTCTAATTCATGAATGCATTTTTCTCTATAAACTTCTTCTCTCTTCTCTTGATATTCTTTTTTATACTCGCAATATTTTTTGAAATGCTTATCCATTCTAGCGATGTTATCATCAATTTGCGTATATTCGATATCATCATTCTTTTTTTCTGAATAAACTTTTCCATCCTTTAACTCAACTTGATAATTGCCTTTCATAGCTTCGATTGTTTCCGCATCTTTCAAGATGTCTACTGCTTTCCCAAGAACATCTAAATCAAGCTGATTATATCCTTTTGAAAGTCCTCTTAATGCTTCATCAATAAGTCTTTCACTTGTTTCAATTACCTTGTGCATTGTCTACACCTCCCAACATTTGAATTATTTGTTTATTTTGCTCTATTATTTCTGTACATAATTCACGATTATCTTCTAAAACCATCATCACATCATCATGCAACTTTTTAAAAATCTCATCATTTGATGTCTGCTTTTGCAATTCATCATTATTTTGTAGCTGCAAGACAAAGGAGACGATTGCGACAATGTCTAACATAGAATAATTATTCATGATTCATCGCCTCCAGTATCTTATCTAGCTTTGCATTAATTTCGTCTAAATGTTGATGTTGTTCTCTATTCTTTTCTTGGTTATTCAAGCCTATATTGGTATTGAATAAGGTTAATACAAGAAACAACCAGTCTATATCACGCATGGTTATGCAATCTTTTTAATGATGATATTTGCATCCTTGACAAGAGCAATCAATGATGAAATGTTCTTAACTGTAATTGTGATGCTTGCTCTTGCTGGTACTTTTACCAGTGTGCTGGCAGAAACATTTCCGTACGTATTAGCAGTAGCAACAGTATAATCCATTTCAGTACCGCCAATAGCTTCTCCGTTTGATTGGACAACAAATGGCAATGCTCCTGTCGTTGCACTCGTTACGTTTGCATTGAATAGAATTTCAAAAACTGCACAATCACATCTATTGTTTGTTAGTATAAATTGGCCACTTCCTAAATCATGGAATAACCATCCTCCGCATTCACATCCGCATCTGCGACTTCTTACTCTGTCTGTTCCAAATAAAATTGTTGCGTTTTGCAATACTGTCTGAACTGGTACATTTACACTATTAATCATATCATTCACTCCTTCTATAAAATTTTGATAATTTACATTAAATACCGCGGTTTCTTGCGGTTTTGGTTCATCATGGCGCTTTTTATTTTCTTTTTCCATGTGTTACCTCCTGTATGAAAAAAGGTAGGCATAAGCCTACCAAGAATAGCACTTATGCGTAAATACGCTATGCTTAAACATTGAAGTTGTTTCCGCATCCACCACATCCGCCGAAACCATTGTTATAAGCGAAATATGGAGAGCATGTCAAATATGCTGGTTTTGGGCATGGTCTCAACTGGTCTACGATATTTGCAGATTGTGCTTGCTGACTTAACTGGAAGTTAGCGGTCATTAGTTCTCTGTCTCGGTCTGCTAATCTGTCACGCAAATCCTGTACAGTGTTTGCCTGAATCAATGCACGAGTTGCTTCGCCTTCTGCATGAATTGCAGTTGTAATATCGCAAGTGTTCTTGAAGTTTTCAGAACGTACCGCATCAATATTGCGGTTAGTTTCACAACAACACTGTTGCTGAGCATATAGCTGGTCTTTAAATCCGAGCAATGTCTGATACTGTGCTTCTAAAGTTGCTTCACGACCTGAACATCCCTGTGCACTTACATTCTGATTAGTGTTGAAAATATCACGTTTGATAAATTCGTTAGAAATAAAGTTGTCCTGTACTCCTTCATTTCCACCCCAGCCGAAGCCACGACCACCTAATAACAGAATTAAGATTATCCAAGCCCAAGAGCCTCCCATTCCGAATCCGTCATTTCTGTCTGCCAAATCGTATGTTGGCTGAATTCCCATCATGCTAGTTCCATCTATTAACTATTCCTCCTTTCTAGCAATCTATAACTATGTCTCACGACATTGTTATCCAATTCCAAATTGTTTAGCCATTTGTTGAATCTGCGCTTTCTGTTGAGGGTTTAAATTCCCCATCATTTGTTCTAATATTTTGTTAGGGTCTTGTCCGCTATTCATTAGTTGTTGTAGTTGTTGATACCCTTGCGGATTCTGTTGTTTCAACATGTTCATCAACATGTCTTGTGGATTTCCGTTCATCATCCCTTTTACAAGGTTCATGGGATTATGGTTCATCATATTAAACAAAGGATTACTCATTTTTGTTCGCCCCCTTTTTAGCTTTTTCTACACTTTCTTGTTTAGGTGTATTAACTTGTGAGAATTGCTCTAGAAAAGCGTTAAATTTGTTTTCTAATGCGGTAATTCTATCTTCTTCTTGCGTTTCAACAACTTCCATAAACTTGAATTTTTTAAAACTTCCATCAAGATTTTTCATGTAAAATATAGGGCTGTTTTTATCAAACAAAATCAAAGGTAAATTATTATTAGATATACCTTTTGCCTCGCTTTCGTCTGATACCCATTTTCCGTTAAAATCGAAGTTGGATTGTGGTTGTGGAGTTATTTGATTGTTTATGTTTATTGGCGGTACATTTGAAAACTGTTGTAATTGTTGAAGCTGGCTATCTATCATTTGTCTTTGTTGCATTAGACTATCTGCTCTTGCTTGCATTGGATTGTAATACATTTATTGCACCCCCATTTTTATCAACAAAATATCTATATTATCTTTGTGAATTTCAAATATTTCCTCTGCTAAACTTCGGTAAATGTGGAATTTATATTGTAATGCTTCTATGATTTCTTCACGCATGAATACCACCTCTTTATACCTTGATTTTATAGCTTTCAAGAGGTTTTGCTAATCTTCGGTTTATAACGTAAAAATCATCAAAAAAAGCATAAAAAAAAGAGGGAATTAACCCTCTGTGTATTTATCAAATTGTTTGCGTGCTTTCCATACTAGATTTCTTGCACTTTCAACCTCAATGTGTTTGATGTCTGCGATATCATTACATGATAAATCGTCAACGTATCGCATAATCAGTATTTCTTCATATTTTTTTCTTAAGCCTGTTGCTTTAATCAATAATAACGCTTGATGTGTGTTTATATTTTTCAAGATATCCGCGTTCATTTCTTCTTTTTCTTTCCCATAGACATGAACCTACGACATTTTGAACACACACCAACTTCACGCACTTTAACTCTACGTCTATTTACCTTTCTCGTCTGTCTTGCTATTTGGCAACTCTCCATTCGTCATTGTAGAACCATCTTTATTGTACATGTTGTAATCTCCCTCTTGTGTCCATTCTTCTGTTTCAACAACTGTAGTAGTCGCAAACTGATATGCTAGAAAGCCATTTATCGCAAGCAATACCGCAATAATACCTAAAAGGCATTTTACTGTGAATCTTTCACGCTTGTAGTTTTTTTCCATTGTGTCAATGGCCAACTTGTAAAGCGATTCGGTTTCTTTTGTCAAATCTTTAACATTGTTCTTAATTTCATTAATTTTATCCTGCATTTTCTAACCTCTCAATTCTCTTTTTCAATTCATCGTATTTCTTGTACAGCGTTTCAATATTTGTTTCGTTTTTTACGATTCTTTCATTTACAGTGCTTACACTTTCTTCTAACTTTTCAAGCTTTGATGAAATGTCACTAAGCTGTTTACTCATGTATTTCAAGTCTGCTTTTAGTGATACCATGTTAGAAGTTTCATCGCTTTCTTGCTTTTTTGTTGCTCTTCGATAATTTAAAATTGAAAAAATAAACGGAACAACTACTGCACATATACTAACTAATAATGCTATATATTCTATTCCATCACGTTCCTTTTGTAAAATTATAACATATCTGCTTGATATTTGCGAGATGTGATTTGTTCATATTCTTCTGATGAAATCCAACCACAAGACACGAACACTTTCATGCTTTCATTATCGTAGATACCCATATCGTAGTATTGCTTCAATAGGTCATATCTTGGACTTTTTGATAATACCATAATCGACATAGTATTTATATTGTTCATCTGCAATTGTGCCAACTGCAAATAAATATCTGCGTTGATTAAATCCTGTTCAGTTGGTTGAGGTTTTGCAGGTGGATATTTTTCTGCTTTTTCTTCTTCTGTCCATTCGACAAAATCATCATGGAAGTTAGGAATCCAATTTTCATCAAATAAAGGTTTTCCATGTTTCATTTCTGCATAATTTACTTGAGCATAACCATAAATATCCCCATCTGTTCCTTCGTCAATGAAAACATAACCATCTTCCATCATTTGTGATTCTGTTCGTGAATCCACTAACGCTTGATTTCCAGTTGACCAAATTGAAATGATACTTCCATGTTCATCTTTTTTTACATAAACTTTATATTTTATTTCTTCCATAGATTACCTCCTAGAGTGTTTCGCATGTTAATAAAACATCAAATGTATATACATTATTTTTTAAAGATGCACAACTTCCACCTTTGTATCTTATGAAGTTCGCAAAGTATTTATCTATGACAGAAAAGCTAAAATCTGATTTATTTACTGCACCATCACTATTCGCAACTGATAATACATTTATTATCGGATTGTTTTCTTTTGCCATTTTATAACTAAATCCATTCATAAAATATGATCCTGTTGCAGTTACAGTAAATTTTGCTCTTTCAATAAATGGCGAACATCTCATAAGTGCAACTGTTTTATCTTCTTTCTGATGTTCGTAGTTAATTTCTCCAAGATATAAATGAGCCCAATTCACTATATCATTAACTTTTAAATCGTTTATTGAACATTGATTATCTTTACCACTTGAAAGATTAAGTGTCAAAAGTTTTGAGGTTATTTTGTCATTTACGGAATAAGCAAACATAGCTTTTTTGCCATTAAGATTTTTATCCGTTATATACTGATAAAAATTACAGATTGATACTCCGCTAAGACTTTTTATTTTCATTCCATTATCTACTTTTTCTATTGTTATCCCTGTCGCATTTAACGCATACGACCGCCAACAATCGGGTCCATATTCCGCATTCTTTATGGTTAAAGTATCCCCACGTTGCCAACACTGAAAATCTCCATTTATTAAAATATTTTGAGGTGCTGTCATAGGTGCTTCTTTTATCAAGTTACCCAATCCATCTAAAATACTGCTTCTACCAGTTAATGCATTCCATGTGATATTTGACTGTAATTCTGAATCGCACCAAGCATTAGTGAATGGATAATATGATGGAAGTACAGGTATTTGATATTGTTCTGTGGTTGGTGTGACAAGTTCGTACCAAACTTTTGCACCTACCGATAATTCTCCTGTACTTGATATCCAACTTCCGTTTATTTGCTCCGAATTGTAACTATCATAATATCCAACTCTTCTTGTAATCACACCATTTTCGCACGTGTCTTTTACTCCATTCGGCAATGCTCTTAATTCGATATCAACTGGTGTTGATGATGCGTTGAATGGGTAGAAAGTACCATCACCTTCTTGGTATACTACTGGTTTTATCGTCCCTTCTTTTATGCTTTTACTATTTTCTCCGTAAAAATATTCTCTTAATATATATTCTCCACTTTCTATTTTTGAAATCATATCTTCTGTGATAGATACAGATGTGTTTTGTGCATTTCCATAAAGAACAGCTACAGGTGTTCCTTTGTTATCGTATACACCAAAAGTGTATATTGGATTTGTTATTGCTTCTGTTTTTCCTTTCAATGTACCAACTTTTAGTAATATTTTAGCTAAATCTTTAGGGTATGTATAAAATTGTGAAAATCCTGTCATTTCTCCACTTCCAACAACAGTAAAACTCCCATCTCCATTATTTGTAACAGTCGCTCCACCTTGCGATTTAGTCGGCAATTTCGAAGCATCAAATAAATTTCCACCATTTGTATTAAATGCTGTTGCATGAAAGAATTGTGGCTCAATAGGTGCTTCCGGAGTCGGTGTTCCATCCTGTTTATAAGCACCTTCTATTCTTGCAATTTCGATGCCATTATCTCCTGTAATACCGCTAAATTCACTTTTTGCTTGATTAACTCCTCCTGTAAAAGTAGCTTCTTCTAAAACATCAGTTCTTGAATCTAAATCGTCGATTTGTAATTGCAAATTACCAGCTAAATCTTCTCCCAATTTACCTTTTATACTTTCAAACCATTCCAAGAATTCAGTTTGTTCATTTTCTTTGAATTGAGATAAATCGCTTTGGATTTGATTATATAACGTAGTTGTATCAACCTCTTTAATGGTACCAGCAACGATACCACATAACTCACTGTCTAATCGTCTGTCTGTGATTTGAGCCTGTGTCACATTGCTCGAATTTTTTCTAATCCTTACATCAGCTAACACGATATCCCATATCGTTTCATCTCTTGTAATATTAGGCGCTTGCGGACTGTTAGAAGGACTTCCTTTTAAAATCACAACATCAGCATATCTTACCGATTTTGTGTCATTATGACGAAGCACGACCCTGTCAATTCTATCCAAGCTATCCGCCTGTTCAAAAGTGATAGGGGTATCTTGTTTTAATTCGATTAAAACCCCTCTTACATTTGCATATCCTTTTTTAACAAGTGCTCCTTGTGATGAGTTTTCTACGATTTGAAAATTATCGCTAGGGTTTGGGAATACTCCCTCTGTGAAGTATTTTAAAAACAAATTTCTATATTCCTTCGATGTAATCGCCCTGTCATAAACTGGCATTCCATCGCTTTCATAACGTATAACTTCACTGTCGTATGGAAAAGCAGTTAATTCTATTTGCATCATCCTTTCTATATTCTGATATTTTGGAATTTTTTCTTAACAGGATTTCCAACCTCTATTTCTATCGAATGTAATCCATCTTTGAAGACTTCGTGAATTTCAGTTATTCTTGTTTCAAATGCCATATTTAATTCTGTTATAACTGTATCTACTTTTGTTCCCAAGTCATAATCAACCATATATTCATAGCTTGTTGGGTCAACCTTGAAAGATACATTCTCTATGACTTCATAATCAAGAGCCTTTTCTAAACCTTTCTGTCTTAACTCAGCCTTGTACCCATCAAGTGTTTGTTCATCAGGATTGTATTTTGTGTTCCTTTCATCGACAAATAGTTTTTGTTTGTATGTTCCATTTGATAAATCAACATCTACTGTAATACGTTCATCTGCCTGTCCTGTACCAGCTACAACAAAATAATTTTTGAAATTTGAATTGTCAACATTTAGTTCTATATCACTCAAATTATTCCAAGATGTAGAAAATGTTACAGGGTCATCCACACCGCTATCCTGTGTCTTATCATCGCCTTTGTAAATTATTAGGTTAATTTTTCCATTTACATAGTCATACGTTACCTTATAACTCATTTCCTGTGTCTGCAAAACTTCATATAACTTTCTGCCTAATTCATCTCCCGTGGCTTGAAAATCAACATTAGAGCCACTTTCTCTTTTCTGTATGGAGTTGATTGGAATATCTTCTTTAAATTGGTTAATCATCTGTATACATACATCAGAAATATCGCCTCTTCCATAGAATGTTGGATATATAATCTTATCAAACATTTTTCTTTCTAGGAAATAACCGCTTAAAAGTATATTTTTCTGCGAGTTAGCAACCTTTTGAATCATTCCAACTTCAGGACGTTGTGGACAGTATATATACTTCATGTTTGAATCATAATCAATCATCGGTATTTCAATTTCAAAATCTCCAACAGTGTAATATTTTCTGTTCCATTGAATGTTTGAAGATACTATAATGTCAAGCAAATTAAAATTGTTATCAAGTGCCTTGAACTCCATTTAGATACCCCCATATCGTTGATTATAGTAGATTGTTACATCCATAAGGTTAGAGCCATAATCCGCATCAAATGATATCGTATTATTTCCTATCGCAAATGCCATATCTTTGAAAGAAGATTGTTTGTCCGTTCTTCCTATGATGTTAATACCATTCTTTTTCACGATTGGCTTTCTACCCGTCAAGTCAATTATAACCACATCCCCCTGTGCCAATGTATCAATTATTTTTATGAATTTATCATCTTTTTTTATGACTGGGTTTGTCACGTTTCCGCTTGCAGTTATTACGATTTTCGCATACGTTTCTACATCGCCAAAATTGTCCAATACTACTTCTTTTGCGAATTTATATTCACTAAAGATAAATCCTCTGTCAATTAAAGAAACATAAGGAAATCCAAAACGAGGCATTACCTCTGCGATATTCTGCCCAAATTCATCTTCGCTTAATAAAAATGGTTGCGGGCATCTTATTGTAAATGTAAATTTCAGATAATCATATATTTTTCCAGTTGGAAGAGAATAACCAGCAATTTTTCCTTCACACCAGCGAGTACGCCCCATATATGTTAGATAAACTTTGAAAGTTCTATCAACACCGATAAATGACAAAACCACATCACGCATGACTTCACTTAAATTTTTATTTATTAAAATAGCAGTCACACTTCTATCTTGTGAACCAATTTGTGCATGATCATTTGTAAATTCTGCACCATACCCAAACACTTTATTTTTTACATCAAGATTAGGGGATAGGCTATCCCATCCCTCTAATCCATCACTTGGTATTTTCCAAGTTTGATTGTCGATGATGAATTCTCTCCCATCATCTCTAATCATTCGTACTTTTACTTGATTGTCTATTCTATACACCCGCCAATCCGTATTTATTCTGCAATCGCATAGCTTTTGCGTATTCATCAGGTGTTTCTACCTTTTGATAGAAATTGTTTACCTGTGTCGTGTTGCCTTTTTGAACTTGTGGCATAAATCTTACAAAATCTTTTGTTACCGCTCTAATCCAAGCTTTATTTTTTTCAAGTGGCACAACGGCTTCTGCACCATTTCCTTCTAATAATCCAACTTGTCCTTTTTTCAAGACACCACCTTTTTCAAGATATGGAATTCTTGGAATGCTTAACCCAAAATGTTTACCACCAAAAACTGGAACCCATTTTGGAATATCAACAGAAATAGAATTTATTGCACCAATTGCTCCGTTTATCAATCCAATTACCGCATTTATAGGCGCAGATACCAAACCGCCAAGAGTTGAAAAAATACCGCCGAATATATCAACTACACCTTGCCATGCCATCTTCCAATTTCCAGTAAATACCCCTTTTATGAATGTAATAATTCCATTTAATATACGTATGATACCATCTACAACAGATGTGATGTTTTTCAACCAAGAGCCAGCTACATTAATAATTGTTCTAATTGCACTGCCAAACGCATTAGCTACACTATTAATGATGTTCGATAATACAGGGCCGAAAACACTTATAAACCAGTCTACAATAGGTTTTATATTGTTCCACAAATCAGCCATTCTTGAAATAATTGCGCCCACAAAAGCTACCCAATTATCCCATAAAGGTTTAATTCCATTGTTCCAAACATCTAATAAAATTTTAACAAGATTGTCTAATACAGGTTTGATAATTGTATTATAGGCATTATTCAACGTGTCTGTAATGCCTTTTATTGCGGTCATTACAACATTTCTGAAACCCTCGTTTGTTTCCCATAATTGTTTAATTGCGAGTGTTACAGCGGTAATAATAGCGATTATTCCAGCTATGATACCAACGACAGGGGCTATGGTTGCTATTACCACCCCTATATTAGATGATAAATTCATAAGCATTACATTCAATCCGCCTAATTGTTGCACTGTTGTTATTATATTAAACAACGCAATAGCACCGCGCATACTTGTTAAAATTGCAAATGCACCGCCTAATACACCAATCAGAACACCTAAACCATTAATAACGCTATCCACATCCATATTTGAAATAAAATCAGCAGACATTTTTGTAACCTTTTTTAAAGGTTCTTGTAGTCCATTGTAAAATTCAATTAGTTTAGATGATACAACTTGTTTCAATCGTGAAGCCTGTGTTTCAAAAGTATCATTCATTGTATCGGATGCTTTTTGTGTCAAACCTTGCGATTGATACATTGCATCTAAATTCTTTGCATAAGTAATCGCACTATCTCCAGCCATTGACAAAGCAGCTTTACCACTTTCAACAGAGCCAAACATATCAATCAATGATTTGCCATTTTCCTTCGCATAGGCTTCCATATCTGCGATTATGTCATTTAATCCGACACCTTCTTGCATGAGTTCTGTAAATGATTTTTTACCATATCCCATGCTCTCATACATTTCCATCATGTTTTTATTTGCAGTTTGCCCTTCTTTTCCGAGTTCATTGATTAACTGGTTTAGCTGGGTAACCGCCATAGATGTAGGAGTACCTTGCGCGGTCATGGTTGCTAACACTGCAGTAACCTGTTCGAATGAAACTCCCATTGCAGATGCAGTTGGTGTAACCTGTGCGATACTTGAAGCTAATTCATCAACTGTAGTCTTACCTTTGTTTTGCGTTTGCAAAAGAAGATCAGCAACTTTTGTAGCATCTTTTGTTTCCATTTTGTATCCATTCAAAACAGTCGTAACCGCATCTACCGCTTTTTCTGTTGTGGTAAATCCACCTTTTGCAAGTTTAGTAGAAGTTGTCAAGAAGTCAATTGCTTCCGTCATATCTTCTGTTACAGGGACACCAGCAGACAATGCCGAATATAATCCCTCATTTAATTCATCAGAAGCTATTCCTGTTGCAGTTGATAAATCTAAAATTTGATTTTTCAACCCTTTTACATCGACATCTACACCACCGAACATGGTTGATACTTTCGCAAAACTGGTTTCAAATTTTTGCCCTGTCAAAACTGCAGTAGTACCAATTCCGGCAAGTCCGGTCGTAATTGCTCCAAGTCCGACAAGAGCGGTCTTTTGCATTTTCTTCAAACCGCCATCCACTGCTTTTAATCCTGTTTGTAATCCCTTGGTGTCTAGCTTGGTTTCAAAAAGTAATGTTCCATCAGCTATTCATATTACACCCCCTATCCAAAGTAATCATCGAATTCTTCTTTTAATTTTTGTTCTTCTTTTGTTAGTTTGATTGGGAATGACCATTCCTCTCGTGCTCTTGCGCATTGTTTTTCATAAGTATCATTTTTCGAAGGTTTTCGATATCCTCTCATTGATTTTGCATAACCCCACAAGGTGCCTTCTCCAATCACGTTATCGCATAACGCTTTGAACTTATGCCAGTGCATGTCTATTTCCGTTATATCAACACCATACGTTGCATATAGCGAAGAAAAAATATATTCCCCATCTTGCACATAGTCTAATACTTTATCATCGCTGGCGCTTGTATTTGGAGTGCTTGATGGGTTGTATAGAAATTGAAGCAACTGTTGAAAAATAAAATTATCAATTACAGGCGGTTCTTTTACAAATAAATATGATATATCTCTGTCAATATCATCATTTTGTACATCATCATAGAACCTTATCCAAAGCCTGAAATCTGTATTTAATAAAATAGGCTTGCCATCTGCCGATTTGATGGCATTAGGTAAGCCTTTTTCTCTTAAATCTATCATTTGTTATTTAACTTATTGATGTTTTCTAGTGATTTTCCAGCTTCGATGATTTTATCAATGGCTCTGTTGTTGGATAATTTTTCAGCGCTTCTTTTCTGTTGCTCGTTAATTTTTTCTTTGTAGGAATCATTTGCCATATTACATACTAGAGTTAATTCATCAAGGTCAATATCATCAATGTTGTTTGAACCAAAAATTTCAACGATTTCTTCTTCTTTCAAAATCATTTCAACAAATTCAAACTGCTTTTCATACTGTTCAATTAAAGATTGAGCACTGAACATTTCTTCGATCTTTTTCGCAATCTGCATTGTTTTCTTTTTTAATTCATAAGTTTTTGAATTGATTGTAATTTTTGCCATTTTTTACGCTCCTTGTTTTTCAAATGTGATTTGACTGTCTGCATTTTTAGCAAGTCCTTTTCTGATATTACCGCCAAAATTTATTGTAAAGTTGATTTTTGAGTCGTTTCCATTAAGGCTTTCAAACATCAGCTTAGCATCTGTTTCCCATGCTTTATATCCGGCGGTTTTATCTCCATCGAACATAAATGCAACCATACATTTTACGTTTACTTCTTTATTAACCGGTACATCGTTGAAAAAATGCTCCCAAACATACTCGAAGTCCTCTTCTCCCTTAATCATCGTTAGATCTTGAGCGATAGATACTTTGTAATTTTTAAGCATTTCTGTCGGAGACATATCAGCGATGAAATCCTGTGTGTCCGTTTCTGCCTCAACACTTAATTCCAGCGTTGTTGATTTTTTGATACGTTTATAAGCTTCTTCCATCTGTAAGAACAAACCAATCATGTACTTTTTGACTGTCTGCCCTACCTGAACTTCTGTGCCTGTTGTAGAACGTACCGCTACTGCTTTTTCTTTATTCTCTATTAGCTTTCTCCTTTCTGTATATAATTTCAAAAGTTAATTGATATACACTTTCACTTTCTTCCGTTTCGAAGAGATAAAATCCGCTTGAGATGGATATGCTTTCACAAAATCTATTATTATCTAGTTTTGGAATATTGCCATCCGCGTTTCTCTCTTCTACCCAGTCTGTTAGTTCTTCAAGGAAAGCATTGTTTCCTTTTCTGTCCAGTTCAAACTGCGATTTCTTTCGCATAAAGAAAGTGTAATATTCTGTATTAAATGAACTGCCATCAATAAATTCCTCTTTTATTGTTGTTGGCGTTTTCGACACCGCATAGGCATTTGCTTTTGCCTGTAATAAATCGGTGTCTATACGTTCATCAATTTCAATTTGCCCATATTCATATAGCCATTTAATAATGCTTTCATTAATCGTCATTTCTTTGCACCGCTTTCTCTTATTGCGCCTTTTAAGATGGCTTTTTTACCGCCATTCTGCTTCATTCGTTCAAACCAGTATGTTCCTCTCATTGGAGCACCTGTAAAGTTTGCTGGGGTATAGTACCATTTCTTCATATATGGAGCACTTGCCCCCCCTTGCATGACTTTACCACTGCCAATATCCGTTAATCGCGTGGCACTGTCAATACCAGCACCGCTATCTTTTGGAGTATACGGAGACATTAAACGAATAACTTCGCTATCGATGTATCTCTGTACTTTTCCATGGTCGTCAAGTCCTCTATCTGCCAATATCTGTTGAAAGGATTTCATCTTGATTTTTATTTTGCATCTACCTTCCAGTGTTTCAAATTGTATACCAAAGTATTATCACTAACTCCAGCAATCGTATGATATTCATACTTTTTTTCAATCTCTTGCAATGAGGAATAGTCAAATACATCTTCATTTACTTCGCCAAGAATAACGATATCCATGTTGTTCTCAGTATTCAATGTGAAATATTTTTTCTTTTCGTCGTTTGGAAGTTTCTGATATACATTAGGCGGTACATATCCATCTCTGAATGGTATTGTGATAGAAATATAATCAGCTATCTGTATTTGATTGTTTGATACGCTCTTTTGAGATTTCCTTCTCCACATACAATCGGTTAGGATTGTCTTATTGAACCTGTCCTCTCTCGTGATAGCATCATAATAATGGTTAATCAATGTGACTGTATCATTGAATATCATAATGCTATCCACCCGCTTTTTATCAATCCGCTATCTCCCAGCCATTCATAAATAATGTCAGTGATTGCCTGTTTGTTTTCTTCTGTTGTTGAACTAGCGTAAGATTCAGAATATCCATCATTGCTCGTAGATGTAATACCATTTGATTTTTCATGGATATCAAGTACATTAATCACACAACATATACAGTCTTTCACATCGTTCTCATGCTCTCCAAAAATGTCTGTACTCAATTTCTTCAACACCATTCTTTCAGCACGATATGATAGCTGGTTAAATCGTTCTTCTTTTACTTTTGGAAAATGGGAGTTGTAATACTCCCAATCAATTAAATTGTTCATATCTCAACCCCCTTTTAAATTAACTAGATGCCATGATACCGGATGTTTTTAATGAATCCAATAACGCTTTAAATTCTGCCTGTGTTACATTTTCTCCCGCTGCTTCCGCTACCATAGCAGCTTGTTTTACTGTTCCTGCTTTGGTTTTAGTTGCAGTTGATGGAATTGCTTTTTCTGTATTTTCGATCCCTGTTTCAATGTTATTCAATGCTTCTTTCGTGATGACTTCATCATCTACCCAAGTTTTTTTTGAATATGCCATTACTCAACACCTACTTTCGCCTTTCCTACCTTAGCTTTGCCGACTCTTGCTGAATCGGCGCTTATAAGGGGGCTTTTGCGCCTCTAATTCCTGCTAATTTATTATCAAATACATCAACAATTCCGTATTTACGATATTTCTGCAAGTAATCGTCACTTGTTTGGTTGTCATCCGGTGTGATAATGTTAGATGCAATATGTTTATCCCATTTTAAAACCGCAGATTTTTCAACAATCAAGAATAATAATTCAGTTGCAGAAGAACCTTTCTTGTAACCGCCCTTCATGTTATTATCTGCATCATTCTGTGCATCATCAATTAATTCAATTGATGTATACATACGTTTCTGTGGTACTGAAATAACTTGTGCGAATTCATCTAAAACACCCATATTTTTATAAGTGTCTACTGATTTGGCCAACCGTAATAATGTAGGTGTGATAAACAGGATACGGCTTTCTGATGGCACTTCATCTTCATCCATCTTATTCTGTTCAGCTCTTAATGCATCCAAGACATTCTCTCCTGTTGTTAAAGTGTATTCACTAATATTTGCAGTTGCTTTTGTTGCCAAAGTTGATAATGTATATGCATCTGCTTCCGGCGCTACTTTTGTACGCTGGAACTGTGCACCTAAGCGCCCGAATGCTAATTCGATGCTTTCTTCGTTGTCCATTGAATCAACATGGAATCTGATGCCACGATCATAGTTAAATTGTCTTGTTTCCCAGTCTAATTTAACATCCCCATCAGTATATCCACTATTTCTAGTGTAATTCTTCAATCCATCCATTTCCATTTTAGGAATAACGATTTCTTTCGCGTTATTACCCATACGAATCAAAGATGAATCTGATGTCAACACGCTCGTCAATGAAGCTTTTTTATAAACTTCATCCAACAATGATACATAATTCTTTGATAATGTAATATTATTCGCTATTTAAATATCTCCTTTCTACTCTAATCCCATTACCGCTCTTAATGCTTTGTCATTATTTGCTCCGCCTTCTCCGGCACCGCCAATAATTTCAGATTTGTCAATGGGATTTTCTTCTATCTCTTTAAAAAGAATAGGTTTGCTTTCTTTAAGTGCATTAAATGCTTTTTCAATGTCGTTTGACTGGTCTTTGCTTTCCAGCAATTCATCAATGTTTAATTGACTTTTGGCCAGTTCGAAATCAACACATCCAAATTCATCAGCTTTTGATTTCAGCAATGCACTCATTTCAAGCTTTTTGATTTGCTTTTCATAGTCGCTTTTCTGATTTGACAATGAAGTCACATAATTGTTCATTTTCTGATTCAACTCATCCATGTCTTTTACATCGAGTTTTGCGAGTTCGTCTTTAAACTTTTTTAATGCCTCTTCATTATTTTTTGCGTTTTGGTTTGCAGTTGCCAATTTGTCAACTTGCATGTTGTAATCGCTAATTGTTTTGTAATTTTCCCCAACTTCTTTATTGAGCGTTTTTATCTGCTCTTCCGTCAGTTCAATTCCCATGTCTTGCAAGATTTTTTCAATGTTTTTCATATTTACCTCCTAGAATGTATTTAAGGTGCAATTCCTACACCACTGGATTAATCATATTATTTCAAAAAAAAAGCGATACAAAGTATCACTTTCTACGCTATTTTAAGCCTATTTGACCGCCTGTATGTTCCGAATGTTCTACAAAATGATGTATATTCAGCATTATGTTTTTTTAGAAGAAATTCATCATTTGTAGTGTCTACTCCTTGCTCCTTTTTCATCTTTATTCGCTTTTTATAATCTCTGATTGTTCTCTCTTGCGCTCGCATTTTCTGCGTTGCTTCATAACCATCATATGTCTTTCCATTCCATTCAAATGGCTCTGTATTAATGTTCTCTAATTGTTCTTTGGTAAACATATAAGGGTCATCTTTGTTGTATACCGGAAACGCATCATGCTTGCACCCAAAATCTTTATGTTCTCCATGTGTCAACTCATCAACTTTTGGATAATACTTACCTGTTTCATCATACCTTTTTCCTTGCCATTTCTGATGACTTGGGCGAGCATTTGGATGTGCATCAAACTCCCATATCGTAATGCCATCTTTTTTCGCGTTGGCAATTCTTAAATCCTGTACGCTTTCCTTTGATACATAAAGCATCTGTTGTCTAACAAATACCTCGATACTTCTAGTTCTTCCGGATGCATAATCTACAATTTTTAGCCCATTTTGTGCCAATTTGTCCACCGCATCCGATATTGCCTTTTCAATCGGTACTTTTCCATCTACCACATCTTTCACATTTTGCTCAATAAAATTGTTGAAAAACTGGTAAATATTAGTGTTTTTGTCCAAAATGTAATTGTTTCCGCTCGTTTTCATGTACTTTTTGAAATAATCATCTGTATCTTTTGCGTAACTTGAAACAAATGTATTACATTTAATTTGCTTTTTTGAGCGTTTATCTAGGTTGTCGTAGGCACTTTCTCCTACAAGCATTAAATCATGCTTAACCGCTTCTTTTTCCTGTTTAAGAAAGGCTTTTGTTTCTTCTTTGACATACTTCCGTATTTCGTGTAATGCGGTTGCTTTCGCTCTTTTAGAGCCATCTGAAAGGACTTTTCTTATTTTGTCAATCAACATAAGACAAACACTCATTTCAAACGCTCTAGCTATGTCTATGGAAGTTTGACACTGTTCCTCTTGCTTTTCCTGTTCATCCATTATTCATCGCCCTCATCTCCTTCGTCATTTGAAGGCATTTGATTTATCAGTTTCTTTGCTTCATATTCTGATAGATTGTATTTTTTCATGAAATACCATACCTGTAATTCAGGAATACCGAATGACAACGCATCATTTCTCATGCTTTCAGCAACCGCGCTTCTGTCCTCTATGTAGCTATCGTCAAAGTCTACCATAACTTCATCGACATTCAGTTTTGTGTCTTGTGTTTGCTCGTAGAAATAAGCAATAGCTTTCACTATGCCGGTAATATATTCAACGCTTTCAGCACGTTGCTTATTAATTTCTTGCATTGCATCCTGTCGCTCTCCCACATATTCAGTAGCGGTCACTATTCTCCCATTTTCGAATGAATATTTTTTTGTTCCAAATCCATAATTCATGGATAAAAGCGACAATGCAGTTTCGAGAGAGTTTTTCACATTATCAATACGTACAGTTGGATTGTACTCTTGATAAAGAGTATCTTGTTGTGGTAATTTATCCGCACCAACTTGCACAAACACATTTTTCATCTGTTTGTTTGGCGGTACAGGTTTTCCATCTACCATTTTACAAAGCTTGTCATTTATCAGTATGATTTTATCAGATTTTTCTAAATCCCTTTTCCACATCGTCATTGTCAAATCAAGTATTTTTAAATTTGGAATTGCTCCCCATAATTTTGGAAAGCCATATCCATTCATTTTCAGGTTGTTTACTTCTGCAGTCCTCATGATTGCAAAAGGTTTAACGTTTCCAAGTTTAACAACCTGTTTCTTTTCTTTTATTTCTTTTCCATATTTATCAAGATAAACGCTTGTAGCAATGTATGTATCGCCTTGTAATTCAAATAATACGATTGTATATATATCATTTGTATCTTCCACGTAATGCCCTGTGAAAGCGACCTCTGTAATCTCATCATTTACAACCGATAATGGTACTATATTCAATGTATTGCAGTATTCAATCTTGATATTACCACCTCTATAACTGCCATCTTTGTAAATATCTGCATTTTCAATGCGGATATAAGCGCCTATTGTACCATTTGCGGACATTTCCTCTATCTGCTTTCTGTACATCTTTTCAAATCTGTTTGCTTTCAGGATGTCGTTAATAATCTTGTTATCATCGTCATTTTTGCTTGCATTTACTTCTACAACCTCAATCAGATTCGCATCATCTGCACATAATCTCTTTGCAAAGTTGGTACGCTCTAGATCATACGCTTCATTATTGATTGTATAAGCAGTGTGAAAGTCGCTTTCTGTGTTTGTGTACCATTTATCAGTTAATTCAATGTATTTCAACGCTTCCGTATCTATGGTATATCCTAATTTCTGCAAATATTCCTGTACATAACTTTCTATCAGTCCACCTCCAAATTAGATTATATTCATCTGCTCCAAAGCCTATAATATAAGGCTTATTTTATGTTTTTTGTCATTTTGGAATAAAAACTTTACCTTTTTAGTTCAATATAATCGCTATGTGTGATAAATGTGTAACAAAAACTATCCCAATAGTCGTTAATGTTGTTTATGTTTTCATCCTTTGGGATGTTTGGATTTTTTTCATCCCATACAAGCGATTTTAAAGATAAAATGAGATTTTTACACTTTTTGTTTATCTTCAATCTGCCAGTGCATAATAGTATATCAACTGTTTTCGGTCGTTCTGATATTTCATTTTTTGAAACCGGTGCAATGTTTGAATAAGGAAGTCCCTCATTCATTGCAGAGGTTCTAAGCGTGTTTATAAGTGTATTAGATGCACTGTCGCAGAATATCCACTCTACATATCCCCATACATTCAAACATCGCTTATAGAACTTAATGAACTCATCACACAAGAGTTTTGCATCTATTCCATTGCTTTTAGGTATGTCGTATTCATCCAGCACTCTTAAATCTGCCCAGTTGTTCATAAATCCAGTTAAGTGGAATGAGTACTTACTTCCACTGTCTCCGAAGTCAATGCCCATAATTAAATGGTCATATCGATTTTCTTTCAACTCTTTTTCATCAGATAAATAAGGCTCGGGATTATCTGCAAAATATCTAAATAATAACCCTTCTGCAATCGCTCTTTCTCCTAGAATATCTCTTCTGTACCAAATCGATGATTTATCGTACTTGCTTTCGATTTCTGCAATTCTTTCCGATGTCATTGTAGCATTGTCATAAATGTTGAAATGCTCATATTTATACCAGTCAAATTCTAGAAATCTGTCTATGTATGATGAGTATATGTCTGCGTTTGGGTCGCTTGGGTTCAAATCCCATAATGTCAATGGTTGTTTAGAAGCAATTTGTCTAGCCATTGCTACTTTTATGAATGATGTACGACTATCTTCACAGTCATAATGCTCGTTTATCTCCGTGCCTATCCATAGTCCGTATGAGTTCCCTAAGATTGATTTATAACTGTCAGCTTTCCCACCACCAGTAAATATGACTATCTTTTCTCCTGTCTGTGTTTGGATAAACAAGGCTTCATTGCTTCGGTATTTTCCCCATCTGCATCTTCCACGAAACAAATGCTCTAAACCAAAGCCATTACACTCTCCTATGTTCAATTTGGCATTTGGCATTGATGAACCGCTCGCTAGATGGAATTTATCAGGGCATTTTTCAAGGTACATAGCGGATATTATACAATGATCAATTGTCTTTCCACTTCGTACTGCCCCTTCTGCTACGAGATGCCTATAATTCGGCGCGTTCTTAATATACTGTTTATGCTTTTCACTGAATGCGCCCCATGGTATTGTCTGTCGCTTTATCATTTCAACAAATCAGCTAAAGCACTCAAATCCTCTACCTCGTGCGTATTTGTTGCTTCTACCTTTTCTGTCTGTCCTAAATGTTGCTTACCCAACCAAATTAACATCCTGTCGCTTCCAGCTTCTGCCCTTGCAAATTGCCATCTTCTCAAGCTAATTCTTCCGCTCGCAGACTTTATTTTATAAGCGTCCGAAAAAGTCATACCATACGTTTTCTTACACCAGTTATTTACAGTGTCTACCGAACAATTATAAAAGTTAGCTATGTCTACCTCTGTACATTGCAATTGACATAATTTCTCAAATTCTTCCTTGTTTATCTGTATTTTGGGTCTACCTGTTCTAGCTATTGAACCACCTACCTTTTTATATGACAAAAACCAACCTAAAATGCGGTTGATTTATTATTCTATGGTTGCAGAGGGAGGAATCGAACCACCTACCTCCAGCTAATAAGACTGGTAAGCTACCAATGCTCTACTCTGCCATTTTTGAGGGTCTATACGACCCATTCACATAAGAAAGTTTTGATAGAAAAATGAAAAATAAAAGAATTATTTCGTGCAACCTCTTGCACATCTATATCTTACATAAATAAAAGTGATACACTGTATCACTTTATAGGATTTTATCCAGTTCAGCATATATTTTTCTGTATATCCCCCCTTCTGTATAATTGTTGATTATTGATGTTTTACGCTTGGAATAACCTTTCACGAATTTATCATTTATCATGTTTCTCACAATAGGGTCATTTACTCTCATAATCATATTGTCAATATCATTTACTCGCTTAACTAACATCTCCCTCTCTTTTGGGTCAAACGCTTGAGAATTATCTATTTCAATTATCATTTTCATCAATACATTTCTCTGCTTACATTCGTTTATAAAATATTGCCTTTTGTCTTTCTTTGAAAGTATTTAAATCCCTCCATACCATTTTTCTTCTTTTGCCTTCAAATTGCTTACTTGTGTTTTCAATCCGAAAATCTGTCTTTCGAGTTTATTTATGTAATCAATGATTTCTGATTTATCCGACATTTTCATGTTTGAATCAAGTATTACTTTTGCCATCTTTTCATTCATCTTCTACCTCGCAATTTTCTAATACTTCTTTTAATGTCATATTTAAATCAACGTTTTCAAAATATCCTTTTTCTTTTAATTTCAATAAATAAGAATCAGTGTTTATTAAATCCCTAACTAGTGTAGGTGCAATTTCTTTCATTACTTGGAAATAATCATACTCCCATTTTTTCAGTTTAATCGGTTCTTTGTGTTCTTCAAGCAAACAATTTAGACTATTCTTTAAATTATTATTAAACTCGCACTCATTACAGCTAGTCTTATTAATTCCACATGCTTGTTTGTATTTACATATGTATGCAATTAGGCATAGCTCATCTTTTTCTTTTAAATTAAAATTTTTAGCATTATTTTTAATCCATTCTAAATTAGTCATATTTTCCTCCTAAAATGGTAAATCATCAGATTGTATGTAATCTTGTACGTATTGATTATTTGGGTGTTCCTGTGCGTACTGATACATCTCTTTTTCTTGTTGTGCAAATTCTTCATCATATCCTTTTATCTGATTATCTTCTTTTTTCTTACTTTCCAAAAATTCAACCTTTTCTGCAATCACTTCCGTGACATAATGTGTATTATCATTCTTATCATCATATTTTCTCGTTTGTATTCTGCCTTTTAATCCAATTTGAGAGCCTTTTGACAAATACTTGCACATGTTATCAGCCACTATGTTCCACGCTTGACAATTTATGAAATCAGCGGTTGGTTGTCCTTCTTTTTTCACATCGCGATTTACTGCGAGAGTGAATGAACATACACTCATCCCGCTTTCTGTTTTTCGCAAAACTGGTTCTTTCGTCAATCTGCCGATTAAATTAACACTATTCATTATTATCTTCCTTTCTACTTAGCAATTCCTCTTGATACTGCATAGCTTTTGTTACTGGATAGAAACGATTTTCTTCAAATTTATCAGATTCATATTCAGACAATGAACCGTACCAATAAATTCCACCATATTCATTTACTCTTGCAATTTGTCTGCAATCTTTATTTAAATTATCCCAAACCCACATTCCTTCTTTTAAATCTTCAAACTTATATGGTTGTGGATTTTTGAATTTATTTAATTCACTTCTTAATTGTTTGATTTCCCCATATTGTTCAATTGTACATTCTTCCTTGCTCGCATCTGATATTTCTAATTTCTTATAATCTTCAACAAGTTCAAAGTGTTCTTTGATTAATTGTTTAATTATATCTGCTTCAACAAAGTCTTTATCTTCACATTTTTTACACAATTCTTCATCTTGCGAATAACATTTATCGCAACCATCATATGCTTTACACTCCAATACTTCTAATGCCTTTTCACATTCTTCTTTATTCAACATCATTATCTACCATCCTATTCTAACTCACATTCACCAACAATTTGAGATGTTATATTGATACGTTCGTCATTACCACGTTCAAGAACCCATATCTTTTTTCCATTTGAACAATATTCTTTTTCCTTTTCCCAAGACTGCGAATCGTTTAATTTTTCATTAAATTCACTACAACCACTTAAAATCAATAAGCAACATACGCAAAATAATAACTTTTTCATTCTTCTTCACTCCAATCTATTTCATGCAAGCAATGTTTACATCCTTTGTTTTTATTAAAAATTTCTTCTTTTCTTTGTTCGTTAATGATTCTAGTAATAAAACTTCCACAATTTGAACAGTAATAACTTGTTCCATAAACAGAATCTGTTTCTTTATTTGGTTTTTTCGGTGTTGCTCTGTCGACTAATTCTTTTAGTGTTAAAATATCTTTTTTGATATTGCAATCTCCACAATCAGATTCTCCACATTTACAACCATAACAGGGAGAACTACTATCCGGATATGATAAATCATCTAATGCTTCTTGATATTTATTCATCTTTCTTCGCCCACTCTTTCCATAGTTTTTTATCGAATGAATATGCAATATCAGGAATATCATCATATTCATCAAAAATCTTGCAATCTTGAATATTTACTCTTTCAAGATAATCACATGCTTTATCCAATGCTTTTTCTAGCTTCTGATTTAATTTACACTTTAAAACACTTTCTTCATCAAGCGCCTTGTTTTCACGCTTCAACAAATCATTTTCAATTTGAAGTGCTTTGTATTGCTTTTCTAGTTCCTCAATGATTCCTAGCGTTCCGTTATCATCATCAATTACTAATCCTCTTAATGCTTCAAAATAATCAATCATCTTTATTTCTCCTGTAAATTTCTCTGTCAATTTCGTAACTCTTGTAATATTTTCTTCTTTGCACAATTTGTGCAACGGTTGTTAATGCTAAAAATGAAAATATTACAATCAACACAAGCAACGCTTCCATTAGTATCCCTCCTTCATACGTTCATAATTTACTTTGTTTTTCTTCATGTAGGCTTCATACACTTCATCAAATGTGAAGCCTAGTTTTTCAGTTAAGATAATCGTGTAATAAAGTTCATATCCGTCAGCATTAGATATATCTTTTAAAACTTCAAACCAATCACATTCTCTATACAAGAATTTACTATATTCAATTTTTTTATATTTAAATTCAAAACCATATATCAACCTATGCAAACTTAGAGCAAAATGGTATACATCTGCCAACTCTTCTTTAACTACTTCTCTGTCAACATGTTTCTGTGATTTCTTCCAATAGCACCATTCTGCTTTCATTGCATGATTTACTTCACCACATTCGTCATAAAGTGCTTTCTGCACTTCTTCAATCGTCAATGGTTCAGTTCTTCCCATGTATTCCATAAAGCTTTTATCAAGTGCTTCCTGTATATGAAGCATTTCAATTATTTTTTCTTTCATCTTGTTTTTCCTCGCTTTCGTTTAACATAACTATTGCTTTTTTAATCTCTTTCAAAATGTGTAAATCTTCCCCATCTACTGTAACTATCGCATTTTCTGCTCCAGCTCTTGTCATAAATTCCTTTAAAGCCTTGAAGCAATGCGCCGAGCGTATTGCCTGTTCTCTGTTTGTCATATTTCAAGTGCCATATTTACATCAGTAAGCATTTCTTTTTTTGCCTTGTTGTAAAATTCCTTCTTTATCTCAAAACCATAACAAGAGCGGTTTAATTCAGCACAAGCACGTAATGTAGAAGCACTCCCAGCGACTGGGTCAATTACGACATCATAAGGATCGGTATAAATTTCAATTAAATTCTTCAAAACAGATACAGGCTTTTGAGTTGGATGAATTTTCGGATAATTTCCACCTCTATCCCATTCAAACCAGTCAAGTATCATTTTCCCTTTGTTATTAAATTTTGGAAGCTTATCACGATATAGCACTAATGCCACTTCTGTCGCTCCGCAAATTCGCATATTAGCTTTCAAAACTTGACTTGACGATTTCTTTATGAAAAATAGCGGTTGTGCATGTTTAAATCCAAATTGCTCGGCATATTCCCTTAATTCGTTTAACTGTTGCCATGAACAAAATATAATCATGCATGGTGCTTTTTTTGTTTCTTTCGGCTCTTTTTTCAACAATCTTGTGCAAAATTGAAAGAAATTATATATTTTGAAATCTTTGTCGGTGTCAAAAAAAGTGCTTCCAGCTTTTTCGCTTTCTCCATTTTTGTTGTCTCCTCCAATATACCAATCCGAGCGACTGCCATAAGCATTCATTCCGATATTGTATGGTATATCTGCAATAATTAATTGCGCTCTTGGTATCTGATACCTTTTAGCGTTCTCGAAATGGTCGTTATATAATTCAATTTTTATGTCTTTCATTCACATTCTCCTAAATCAATTACAATATATCCTCTACCTTTTGACCTCTTTTGATATGCGTTTGTACGATAGAATAGAATTGTTCTTGGCATAACATTCATTAATTCAGCAAGTTCTTTTGTCGTGCCTATTCCAATAAATTCATCATCATGGTATACTGCATATTCTTTTTCCATGATTACTCCTTTCCAAGTGATACCCCATCTTCATAGAACAATCTTTAGTTGAAAAAATAGAAACGAGGATATTCACATCCTTTCTTGTTTGAAATCATAGATTGTTATGAAGTCATGGCTTGTATTTTACGTTATGAGGTGTTTTTCACTTCCTTTCTTTTTTACTTTTCCACATTTTCCGCTTCGACCATGAAGATGGAGTACCACTTTTTAACGCTTCTAAGCGTTGTTTTTATCTTTCGTGAGTATTTACTCAATTTTTGTCAAAGTTCTTCTGTATCGTCGTTTATACTTCTATTCCTGTTATTTCTTTAAAAATTGATTTGTCAAAATTTGGAATTGTTTGAATTAGTTTTCTATCTATTTCGTCCAATGAGTTCCACCAATTTTCACACGCTTCTTTAAATGTATATTTTTTCAAATAACCACCAATTGCCTTTCTGATTGGACTGTTTTCTTTTTCTTCTTCTGTGTAATATATCCATTCTGTCAATTTAAAGTAACTATGATTTAATGCACAAAACCAGTCTTTTTTTAAGACTTCATTCCATGTTAATCCGCTGTCTTTATTGAAAATTGTGATTGTTCTTTCTTCTGTATTAAATAACCCTGTTGATCTATTACATGTGTTCCAATCGCCAGTGTTACGATCGCCAGTGTTACAATCGCCAGTGTTACAATCGCCAGTGTTCCAATCGCCAGTGTTCCAATAGCCAGTGTTACGATTGCCAGTGTTCCAATCGCCAGTGTTACGATTGCCAGTGTTACGTTTGCCAGTGTTACAATCGCCAGTGTTAAACAACCCAGTATTTCCGTTTTTAAAACCTCTTAAATTCGCGAGTTCTTGACCAGTTATTTCTCTTACAATTTTAATTTTATTAGACCCACATTTTTCTTCGTCTTCAACCAATCTTCCCAACACTTCAATTTCACAGAAACGATTATTTTCTTTTGGGTTCGCAGAATAATGATTATGTACTTTTTCTAAATTTCTGCAAAAATGAAATACTGTATTTGAACATAATTCTAATTTTTCTTCATCCGCACCAGTATCATATACTTTTCCTACTTCAAACTGGTAATCTCTACATCTTAAATTTTCATCAAAACCTTTTATAAACATATTTTTATCCTCCTAGCTGTTCCTGCAGCTTCTTTAATTCTTCATCATCGACAGAAACTTCTTCTTGCACTAAATCTTGATTGTTGTACCAGTCAGGAAGTTTACCTTTTTCTTTTTCTTCTCTTCTCGACCAGTTTCTAACTGTTGCTTTCCAGTCTTTCATCGGATTTTTACCAACTTTCCATCCATTCGACTGGTAGTAATCAATAAAGCGTTGACAGTCAATGTTTATCTTTGCTTCTTCACAATAACTTTTAACTTCTTGAAGAGTTGGTGGTGCGAAACTTTTTCTTTTTATATTTTCTTTTTTATTATTTATATAATTATTTATATTACTTTTATTATTAGGTAAAAAATTTTGACCACCCCCATTCAAATTTTTTGACCACCCCATTAAAAAATTTTGACCACCAGTAAAATTTTTTGACCGGTATTCACAAAACTTTACCCCATTCATAATATTTTCTGATTTTTCAATCAAATTTTTATCTTGTAGGCTTTTTAAAGTGTTTATAACTGTCTGCTTTGTTGAGTTTAACCAGTTACATAAATATTGAAGTCCACCGGTATAACTTTGGTTTTCGTCTTGTGAAAATCCATAAATGATGGCATAAATCAGCAACTCATTACCTTTTAAACCTAATTCATTAACCATCCAGCCTTGTATAACGATATAGTTCTCATTTTTTATTAAAATCACTCCTCTATTATTTCTACCTCTATCCTTGGGTGCTTCTTGTCTGTCAATACTTCGTGACTGATACCGCTTATCTGCTTTTGTCCGTCGTTTTCCAGCATTCCACGATTTACAAGTGCATCCTGTATAAATTTTGTCGCAAATACGATATTGTCTATGTCTCGCTTAGAATTAGGCTCGTACCACGTTATTTTCAGCTTGACAGGGTATTTACATATCTTTTTAAGTTTTCCCTCTGCACAAGCCTGTATGATGCCCATTTCGACATATCCTTGATTTTTGTGTTTCATCGTGTTGCCAGCGTATTTGTTAGAACGACAAGCCTTGATATAGTCATTTAGTCCATCCAATCTTCCCTGTATCGTAAATTTATGTATTATTAAATCCACCTCTAATCATAAATTCTTAATTTTCCTTTTTTGATGAATATTTCCATTTTTTTATCAACGGTAAACGGAGTTAAATGATATTTCTCGATAAATGCACCATCTCCGATTGCATGGCAATATGTATGATGTGTTCGACATAGAGGAAGTGCCCTTTTCCCTATATGTGATACTTTCTGACGATTGTTTCCCATACCGATAGCATCTACATGATGAATATCCGCTCGTTGCCCACACACTACACAAACACGTTTCAGAGCCATCGCATAAGTCTGTTTCTCATCAAATGTATATTTGTTTTCTTCAAGCAGCTCTTTTGCGAATGGTATCTCTTTGTCGATACAGAAATTTATGATTGTATCAATAAGGTTGTTTGCGTATGTCATGCTACAAGTCGAAAGGCTTTCTACTTCGATTTCTCGGAGATTCGCATTGTATTGTTGCATGAGTAATCGAATATACTCACGATCATCACCTGTGTAATACGATATTTCATTGCAAAGGGCAAAAATAAATTTCCTCTGCTGGTCTGTGATGTGCCTTTTATCGACAACTTTCACATCGACTTCAAGGCACTCCCCACACTCCAAGTACATCTCATTTGCCTGTGATAAATGGATTTTATCAATGGTGTATTTACCATTCGATTTTGTTAGTTTCGGCATCTAAATCAGCCCCTATAACTTCGATTTTCTGAATTTCAGGATGTACCTCTTTTGTCATGTTTTCAGATGTTACACCTTTTTTCAAAGTAACTCTTACACTGCCTTTTACTGGTGTTTTTTTTGCGAATTTCTCGTAAATATCAGGAAATTTTTTCTTGAATGAATCAGAATCAAATGTTACCTTTTCTGTCGGTTCAATAACTGAAATTGTCATGTTTTCATCTTTATACGAGATATATCCATGCTTTTTCAATTCCTGTAAGAGTTGTTTATTAAATTCTTCTTCTTGTGCTTTCAGCTTCTTCATTTGCTCTTTGTAGAAAAAAATCATATTGCTTGCCTGTTGTGTCAAAGCACCATCTTTTGTGATTAGTTCGTTCATGTTATTTCTCCTTTGCAAAATTCAATATTTCCCTATATTTTGCATTCAATTTTTTAATTTCTTCATTTGTTAATTTTGTGATATCTTGTGTCTGTAAATTTGTTTCCATGCGAATACTCATGTCATTATCTTCATCTCGCACATCATATCCATTATTGATCAGTTCAGAGCGTAGTTTCGCGTATTCAGTAGTTAGACTATTCAACTCTTCATTATCGCCTGTTATATTGTTTTTTTGAGCAGATACAACATTATCTTCCCATGCTTCATTTTCATCAATCATTCCACCTAAATCTTCTACAAATGTTTCTCTCAAGGCTCTCACAAGTGCCACTTTTTCAACCATTGTAGCGCCTTTTTTTGACCAGTTGGCATTTAATGACCCATCGCCTTTTCTCTGTGCTACTTCATCAAACGAAACAGTTATTTCAGTTGGATGTGAAATATCTTTTCTGTATACTTTCGCCCAGCCACCAACTATTTTTTCATTTGGCAATTTGAATGTACCTTTTCGATATTCAATTTCATTATTTTCTTTTTGAACGATTATACCTTGTTCCCTTCCGTCATATTGAGGATGTACAATTGCTCTTTTTAAAATCGCATCCTTACCAACGACTATTTGCGCTGGATTGTTTCCAAACTTGATTAAATACGCTTCTTTTAAAAATGGATTCAACTTTCTAGCTTTGCATAATTCTGTGAAAAACTTAAATTCCTGTAATGTAATTTTTCCATTATCAGAACCAACGATATAATCTTGTACAATTTTCGGTGTCAATTTAATATCATTACCATCTACACTAAACTGAACCATTAATTCATTTTTTTCTTCCATTAAAATACCTCCTGTATTGCTTTTAAATCTCTTTCTGCAGATGTGAGCATTTCTTCTTCCTTTTCCTGTTGAAAATCTAGGTTTTCAATGACTTCATTTTGATTCATGAATTCAATTACTTCATCGTATAATTTAACCGCTTCGACATCGCTTAAAAATGATGGTATTTCTATCGTTTTAACGATTTTATCTTTTTTCCATAAATAGACACTCAACCAGTCGCAAGCACTTATATAAACACTGACTTTGTCATTATCTTTCTTTCTGTATATAATAGACATAGCAATATCTTGATTTCTAGTCATTTTCCAATCTCCTTTCTCTCCATTCTTCTTCTATGTAATCTGCTTTTAAATCAGCTAGTTCATCATCGGATAGATGATTTTCTTCGGGGTCATAATCCGGACTTCTTCTATCAATCATTTTCAACCTCTGCTCTTACTTCTCCATCGTTTGCTGGGAAACATACTCCATTTAATTCCGTATATAGATTGTTTAATTCATTTACTGTTAGTTCCTTCATTTTATTTTTCTCCTCTATACATAAATAACTTTTCAGTTACCTTTCTTTTATCTTTAGCTTTAATGCTTCTGCTTACTTCTTGTTCCCAAATACATTCAAAATCACTAGGTGCTTTGAGTTCACTAATAATCACAATATTGTATTTTGACCATTTTCGAACTGTTTCCCAAAACTCTTTATAATCAAAATAAAAAGAATTTTTATACTGTTTTGTTTCACTATACGGAGGATCACAATAAATTAACATATTATTATCAAATGGCAATTCTATGCATTCTTTGTAATCGCAACATTGAAAAGATATTCCATTTAACTTCTTTGATTGTTTGATAATATTTTTCTTACTTTCTTCATAATAATTTCTTATTTTTCCTTTTTCATATCCACTTTTAGCATATCCACCATCGAAGAATCTTCCATTATAAGAGGCTAGAAAGCCTATGTTTCCCAACTCCCAATCACAAAATTCATTCCCACCGTTTCTAAAACAATTTCTTGCGTCATTGTATAACTGTTTTGAAACAACATCATATAATTGCCCATCATTTTTCACATGATTTAAAAGTGCTATTAAATATCTATTTTTATCAAAGCCATACCTTTCATCACATTTTATTTTGTCAATTATATTTGCTCCTCCAACAAAAGGTTCAACATATTTATGAATATTGTTATCATCTATGAATTTTTGTAAAATAGGAACAATATGTTTAGCTATTCTGCTTTTGCTTCCCATATATTTCATTCTATATCACACCCTAATATTTCAAATATTTTATAAATATCACAATTTGTTGCTCCAATTTTTAAGTTAATCGTAGCATCAACAATATCGTTAATGTAAGTAGCATAAATAAAAGGTTTTCCAATTTCAAAAGTTATTTCTTTACATAAAGAATATGATTTTTCAAATATATCTGTATCTCCTGTTTTGCAATATTTTCTTCTTGTTCTGATTAGTTCATCAAGTGTATTTTTATTAATTTTTTTCATTTTTTCTCCTTTTCGTGTTAAAATTTAGATGGCTTTTCTATGCCACTGATTTTTTTGGCACTTCTTTCAGTTGGTAGCTTCGGAAGTGCCTTTTTTTCGTGCAAAACAGTTTTTCGCACCTTTAAATCTTTTTAAAAACAATTCAGTTTTAACAACATTTCGATGTGTCCACTTTTTTTCTAGTGAATCGCCCCATCGAATTTTTATCTTGTTGCCTTTTTCATCTTCTTCAACAATTTCCATGTCATTTAACTCTCGCATGTACTTTTGAGCCAAACGCTTATCAACTTCCATGATTTCTGCAATGTCGCTTGTTGTTAGATAAGGCTTATACTCAATTATCATGTCAAATCTCCATTGACAGTTGACTGATAACAACTTTTGTAGCCTGTGATGGCTCCCATACTTTTACAAAGTCGATTACTTTGTCAAAATCTTTATATCGAATTTGAGAACGGCATTTCACACCAGTAATTTCCTTTATTTCTCGACCAATTGCACGATACAATTCACTGTTCTGTTTTCTGTTCAGCTGCCATTGATGAATGTTTTTGATGTCTTTAATCCTTGATGAAACTTGAGTATTCAAATATCCGTATTCATTTGGATTTAAGAAGCGATTTTCTTCCAAGTGAGTAACTCTTTCCTCTACTGCTTCAACTCGCTTGTTGGCATTTGAACTAGCTTGTAGCAATAGATCAATTTTTTCTTCCGGAGTTGTTGGCAATCCATAGCTTCCCTTTTTTCTGATTGCTGGCAATACTTCCCCTGTTACCCATTCAGTAAACTGCTCTGCCTGTGGTTTTCTTGACTGAAATATAACCTTGTAAAGGTTGCTTTCGTTGATGAAATTCATCTTTTGCATACCGCCTTTTGTAAGGGTGTCGGTACTATCTACCCCCTTTGTGTTCAATCTTGAAATAACATCTTTATGATTTTTTATTTCCAAAATTCTACACACATCTTTCAAGCAGAACCAAACCTCGCTATTTTTTTCAAATGTTCTTACTTTTGAGTTGTTAAAATTAAATACCTGTAATTCATTCATTTTCATCTTCCTTTCTTTGTGTTATGTGTTAATTTGCAAATTTTTGTCTGCAATAATTGAAACTGCTTCCGAGAAAATAAGCGCTCTGCTTTTCTCTTCTTGACTTAACTTTGGAATTGACTTTTTAAAGTTATCAAGAATTTTCTTCTCTTCTTTTGTTAGTTTTGACATCGTATCACTTCCTTTCTTTCTGATATAATTTACACAAAGGAAGAGAGGTGGTTTAATAAATCAAACCTATAAAAAGGTTGAATTACATATTATTTATCTTTTTGTTAAGTACTCCCCAGTGCTTTTAAAGATTTTTAAATATGTAATGCTTGTTTATTTCGATTATTTTTTAAATGAAATATTCGAGATAATCTTTCCTTTTTAGCACGCTAGTGCGTGCTTTTCTTTTCCCTTGTATAATTAGCCTTGGAAAGAGTACCGCAAATACTCTTTCCTTCTGATGAAAGGTAGGTGGTGCAATAAAGATAAGTTTTAATATTAAAGTTGAAGTTGAAACTTCTAAAGAATTCACGTTCGACTGGAAGTTTTGGCTTCAAACATTAATCGCAATAGCTTCTTTGGTTGTTGCTATTATCGGCGTGCTATAAGTACGCCTTTTTCTTTTGCCTACCATCATCAGTGCTAGGTGGCAAATCCTAGCAGACCATCGAGCCATAAGGCTCTAGGTTTCGGCTAATTATTTACATTTCATATTTACTAACGATAAATTTGTGAATATGTGATTTTTCTCTGTATTCAAATTTATCTTTTCCAGTTAATGCTATCCATAATTTGCTATACATATTATTTAATTTCATCAGTGTATAATTTTTCATTTTCAACAACTCCCTTTCGTATCTTACGAGTACATTATATGCACTCATTGAGTATATGTCAAGTATTTTTTGTTTACAATGGGTACATTTTGTGTTAGCATATGTACAGGAGGTGAATTATGAATAAAAGAATTAAAGAAATCAGAAAAAGCACTGGATTATCACAAACTGAATTTGGAGATAAGCTTGGATTAGCTAGAAATACCATTGCTAATTATGAAGGTGGAACGAGAGAACCAAACGACGCAATAATCAAATTGATATGCAGAGAATTTAATGTAAATTATGAATGGTTAGTTAATGGCACTGGTTCAATGTTCGTAGAATTATCTAGAGAAGAAGAAATTGCTAAGTATTTTGGAACTCTTTTAAAAGATGATGACATGGAGTTTCAAAAGAAATTTATCCGAGCATTATCGAAATTGTCCGTTGATGAATGGAAAATGATCGAAGATTTCATTGATGAACTAAAAAAAGACTAGGAACGTACGACCTAGCCTTTTTTAATTATTCTATTAATGTTTTAACAAATATGTATATTACCTTTAATATTTTAGTTGAATGAATGCGTGATAACATTGTTGTGATTTTTTGTTTAAACTCTTCTTCTGTCATAATTTCCCTCCACAATTAGAGATATCTCTTGTTATCAGTCGGCTGTACTTTGATTATATAACTATTTTTATATAAATGGTATAAAATACTGATATTTGATATTCGGTATTGAAAATAAGTGCATTTATGAGATAATCAAAATGTAAGGAAGTGATAAAAATGGGGAAATGTGCAATTTGCGGAAAATCTACCGGTGTTTTTTCAAGAAAAACATTATGTAAAAAGTGTTATCTATATTTCGTTTTGAAAGATAAAGATTTTATGATGAAAAGCGATTATACTAATAATTTGATGGAATTGCAAAAAGGAGAGCCATTAGAAAGTTATTTAGACAGGTGTAGTGCTATACATAGTTTGTTTAAAATAGACGATAAAATAGATGTAGACAATATGAATGATTGTGATTATAAAATATCATATTTAAATTTTAAAGTTGGACAGACTTTAAATAATTTTTAGTCACAATTTATTAAAAGTCAAAAATTAGAGGAATTACAGAATTTTATAAACATAATAAATAGCCATATAGAGAATTATCTATTTTTTGAAAGTCAATTAAATTTTTTAATTGAATGTGCAGAAAAGAAAATAAACATTTTAAAAGAGCATGATAATGATGAATATTTTTTTGATATTAAAAAAATGAAGTCACACGATCAAATGAATAATTCATATTTTATTTCTCAAGAATACAGAAATAAGATTATAAAAGACATAGTATGTATTAATGATATAATAAATATGGCAAGCAATAATCTGGGAATAAATATACCATTAATAAATATTAATAAATTGAATTTCGATAAATCTGATTACGATTATGTTACATTGCATTTTGGCCCACTAACAAAAACAGGGCGAAGAAAAAAGACACCTTTTACATTATTTTTTGAAATATCAAACGATGGAAAATCATATGAAAGTCACGGAGAGATTTGCTATTTATTAAACGGAGAAATAAACAGTATAAAATTAAGAACTAAGGATTATTTAATTAATTTTGGAAATATGAATAAAAACATAGCAATAAAATCAATTAGAGATATAAATTCAGAAAAAGGGAAATATATTTATAAAATGTAAAAGCCACGTTATGTGGCTTTTTATATGTTCAATATTTGCTTTTTCTTGGCGGTAAATTCATCATCCGTTAATATTCCTGTATCATACAATTCTTTTAACATTTTTAAGCGCTCATAGTCATCATTTTTAGCCTGTCTAACATGTTTTTCTTTTCCCTGTATATTATTTATCATGTCAACCATTTTCCTGTCTGCTCCCTTGAACCAGTGGGCATACGTGGAAAGTATTGTATTTACTGTATCGCCCAGCCTTTTAGCAATGTCATATATAGAGTAGTTGTCTTTCATGTTGTTTATTAAATAAGAGGCGTGGGAGTGTCTGAACCCATGAAGAGTTATAGGAGTTATGAGTTGTTCGTTTTTGTTGACTTGATTGATGTAGTATTTTAGCCTTCTGTCAAATGTTGTGGCAGATATTGGAAGTACACCGCCAAACAAATACAGTGATGTACTTGTTTCGTCATAAGTGCCGAAAGCCTTTAATCTTGCGATATATATTTCGAGTTGTTTCACGACTTCATCGGGCATCGTGATTGTACGTATACTGTTTTTTGACTTCGGTGTGGTCCTTTTAAGTGTTTTTACACTATACTGGTAATGTATTCTCATGGTTTTCTCTTTCATATCTATATCGGAAGGGGATAATCCCATAAGTTCCCCTCTTCTTATGCCCATCCAGTAGAATACGATGAAGATGGTTTTCCATTGAATTTCATCCACACTATTTATAAATGTTTCAAATTCATCAAGTTCCCAGTATTCTATGTCTTTTTTTATTTCGTCTTTTCGAGCGGATATTTCTACCTGTTTAATATAATTTGCTTGAATATACCCCTTGAATTTTGCATACGATAAGGCTTTTTGGATGGCATAGTAAATGCGTTCTACGTAGTTCTTTGAATACGTTTGATCTAATTCGTCAATGTATTCCTGTAAGAGTTCTTTGCTTAAATTGCTTAAGTGAATATGTCCAATGCGCCCATTTATTTTTCTGTAAATGTGTTTATCGCTTTTGATGGTTGATTCTTTTACTTTTTTTTGCTGATAAACCATGAACTCTTTTATCAGTTCTTGAAATGTGATTGTGGGAATTACATTGTTTTTTTCGTCAAGCCAATTCGCTCTGAATTCTTTTTCTGCCTTTTCTGCCCTTTTTGGAGTTGTGAAGCCTCTTTTTTTATACCATCTTCCAGCTTTTGGATGACCTTTTGGATATCTTCCATAGAAATACCATTTCCCTGTTTTTTCGTCTAAAAATACTGACATACTACCACCTCGCAAGGATATTATGTCACAAAAAGCAAATAAAAAAAAGGCTTATTTTTTAGTCCATTTGTAGACCACACAGTGAAATAAGCCTTTATTTATCATACATGGAGCAGATGAGGGGAATATATATATAATGTAAACAAACGATAAATATAGGTTA
>OGDD01000523.1_pt1 | contig 37707 bp, 22 predicted proteins | sample 1570301 | NCBI WGS metagenome assembly OGDD01 (sample SAMEA2581971, study PRJEB24529) | metagenome | biome: Human gut stool | place: China | collected 2011 | reverse complement strand
ACGTAAAGATAGAAAAAAAAGAGAAAAAAGATAGAGATGCCGATAAATAAGATTACTTTTGCGCATTAAATACAGATTTCAATAAGAACGATGAATATTACAAAATTTCTGAACAAAGTATACTTCGCCCCCCACCTGAAAGAAATCGAACGATACACCGACCATGCAAGCGAACTGCAGGCAGGCGTCATGCACCGCCTGATACGTATGGCCGCCAATACGGAATGGGGCAAGAAATACGATTACGCTTCCATCCGTACTTATGAAGATTTCAAGAAACGTCTTCCCATACAAACCTACGAAGAGATCAAGCCTTACGTAGCCCGTCTGCGGGCCGGCGAGCAGAACCTGCTATGGCCCTCGGAAATACGCTGGTTTGCCAAGTCTTCGGGAACAACCAATGATAAAAGCAAATTCCTGCCGGTCAGCAAAGAGTCCCTGCAGGACACCCACTATCAGGGCGGCAAAGACGCCGTCGCCATCTATCTGGGGCAGAACCCGGAAAGCCGCTTCTTCTCAGGGAAAGGCCTCATTCTCGGCGGCAGCCACAGCCCGAACCTGAATTCCAACCACAGTCTGGTGGGCGATTTATCCGCCATACTGATACAGAATGTACACCCGCTGGTGAATTACATCCGCGTGCCGAGCAAGAAGATCGCCCTGATGAGTGATTTTGAGTCCAAGATGGAAGCAATAGCCAACAGCACGCTCCACACCAATGTCACCAACCTCTCGGGAGTGCCCTCCTGGATGCTGGTGCTCATCAAACACATACTGGAGAAAACCGGCAAGCAGTCGCTGGAAGAAGTATGGCCCAATCTGGAAGTATTCTTCCATGGCGGAGTAGCTTTCACTCCTTACCGGGAGCAATATAAGCAAATCATCAAAAGTTCCAAGATGCATTATGTGGAAACGTACAATGCATCCGAAGGCTATTTCGGCACGCAAAACGACCCGAACGACCCTGCCATGCTGCTGATGATTGACTACGGCATCTTCTATGAATTCATTCCTCTGGAAGATGTCGGCAAGGAGAATCCACGCATCTGTTGTCTGGAAGAGGTAGAGCTGAACAAGAACTACGCAATGGTCATCTCCACTTCCGCCGGACTATGGCGTTATATGATCGGGGACACAGTGAAGTTCACCGGCAACCGCCCCTACAAATTTGTCATTACCGGCCGCACGAAGCACTTCATCAACGCTTTTGGCGAAGAGCTGATTGTGGAGAATGCCGAGAAAGGCCTGAACAAAGCCTGTGCAGCCACCGGAGCGCAGATCATAGACTATTCCGCGGCTCCTGTCTTTATGGACGAGCACGCCAAATGCCGCCACCAGTGGCTGGTTGAGTTCGCCCGGATGCCGGATAGCCTGGAGAAGTTTGCCAAGATACTGGACGACACCCTCAAAGAAGTAAATTCCGACTATGAGGCAAAACGGCAAAACGACCTGGCCTTACAGCCGTTGGAGATAATCGTGGCCCGCAAGGACCTGTTCCACGACTGGCTGGACAGCAAAGGCAAACTCGGCGGACAGCACAAGGTTCCCCGCCTCAGCAATACAAGAGAGTACATCGAGGAAATGCTGAAACTGAATTTCAAAGAATGATACCACCTCCCAACAGCAAGCCGTCCGCATCATAGAAAGCGGCGGCCTGCCCCGGAGCGATAGCCTCCAAAGGCTCCAGCAACGACACCCTCAGGCATCCGTCCGCCATCAGAGCCACCCTGCAATGGTTCGCCTGCTTGCGATAGCGTATCTTCACGATGACCGTTTCCATGCCCAACACCCGTTGCTCACTGACGAGGTTCCAGTCTTTCAGCAGCATTTCGTCCTTATACAGGGAAGCGAGCGGTGCAAGTACCACCTCGTTCGTCGCTGTCCTGACTTCCTTCACAAATACGGCACGATTGAGATGAATCCCCAGCCCGCGCCGTTGGCCTATCGTATAAAAGGGATACCCCTCGTGGCTGCCCAATATTTCCCCCTTTTCACCGATAAAAAGACCCTTTCCCGGCAACCGCCCCGCAGGGACTTCACGCTTCAGGAAAGAACGGTAATCCAACGGGCAGAAGCATACCCCTATACTGTCCTTCTTGGAGGCGACACGCGCAAACCCACGCCCGGCAGCATAGGCGCGCGCTTCCTCTTTCGTCACATCCCCCATCGGGAGCAACATGCGCTGCAAGATGTCTTGCTTCAATCCCCACAAAAAGAAAGTCTGGTCCTTGTCCCTGTCCGATGCCGGAGCGATATAACATTGTTCTCCCAAGAGGGCTTTACGCGCATAATGCCCGGTGGAAATCCAATAAATCCCCTTTTCATCGGCTATTCTTGCCAGAAGCGCCCATTTCAGCTCATTGTTGCAGAGCGTGCAGGGGACAGGAGTATGCCCCGCCAAGTATTCATCGATAAAGTAGCGGATGATGCGTTCGCGGAAAAGCTCCCGCGCATCGTATGTGACATGCTCAATGCCCAGCCTCGCAGCCAATGCACGCGCATCGTCCAAATACTCCGTCCTGCCGTCCACCTCGTAAAAACGGAAAGTAACTCCCGTCACCTCATAACCGGCATCCTGCAGTCTCATGGCAGCCACAGAGCTGTCCGTACCGCCGCTCATTCCCAATAACACACGTTCTTTTGACTTCATGCCGCAAAAATAGTATTTCATCCTGAGAAAACCCTATCTTTGCCACCACCAAAAGAAAACATCATGGAAAACTTCAACTACCAATCCGTCCCCTTCCACTACCTGCACTGTCTCAATCCCTCCTGCGCCCGGAGCGCAAGCTGCCTGCGCCATCTCGCCGCACAGCATGTTCCTGCCGAAGTGACACACATCATGGCGGTGAATCCCGCCAACTATCCCGCAGAAGCCGACCGGTGCGCCTACTTCCGCAGCACCGAGAAACAGCGTTATGCCTGGGGCATCAGCAGTCTTTTCGACAACATCCCCTACAAAAAAGCGGTGTATCTGAAGCGGAAGATGCACGACCTTTATCCCCGCACCACCTACTACCGTATTCTGCATCAGGAACGCGCACTCTCGCCCGGGGAGCAAGAAGAGATCGCCGCACTGTTTCTTCAGACAGGCATCGACGAAGTCCCCGTTTTCGACAGGTACACCGATGAGTACAACTGGGACGAGCAGCACACACCCAAAGGCAACGCCGCTCCGTAACTTGCTGAGTGGATGAATGGTTGATGTCCCACCGCCGACGGTCATAGTGGGACATCCTTTCAGTCGTATTGGGAACACGTTTCAGTCGTAATGAGAGCCCCGTTCAGTCGTATTGGGAACATGCCTCTCCCGCGGTGGGAACATATCTCTGCACATCGGCCTATTATAATATTTCGCACACAGGGCTGTTATATTCATAGAAATTCCGTAACTTTGTGCTTCGTAATGAACTAAAAGACAAACGTTATGGAACAACAACTGACCATTTACAACACCTTAGATAGAAAAAAGGAGTTATTCGTACCCCTGCACGCCCCTCATGTGGGCATGTACGTCTGCGGACCGACCGTCTATGGCGACCCGCATTTGGGACACGCACGTCCGGCCATAACTTTCGACCTGCTTTTCCGCTATCTCACGCATATCGGCTACAAAGTACGCTACGTGCGCAATATCACCGATGTGGGGCATTTGGAACATGATGCCGACGACGGCGAAGACAAGATAGCCAAGAAAGCCCGTCTGGAACAACTCGAACCTATGGAGGTGGCGCAGTACTACATCAACCGTTACCACCAGGCAATGGACGCACTGAACGTCCTTTCGCCCAGCATCGAGCCGCATGCCAGCGGCCATATCATTGAGCAGATAGCACTCGTGAAGGAAATCATGAAGAACGGATATGCCTACGAGAGTGAAGGTTCCGTCTACTTCGACGTGGCCAAATACAATAAAGACCACCATTACGGCAAACTCTCCGGCCGCAATCTGGACGATGTGCTCAACACCTCCCGCGAGCTGGACGGACAGAGCGAAAAGCATAACCCTGCCGACTTCGCCCTCTGGAAATGTGCGCAGCCCGAACATATCATGCGCTGGCCCAGCCCATGGAGCGACGGTTTCCCCGGCTGGCACGCAGAATGTACGGCCATGGGCAAAAAATACCTCGGCGAGAACTTCGACATACATGGCGGCGGCATGGACCTTATCTTCCCGCACCACGAATGTGAAATTGCACAATCCGTAGCCTCACAAGGTCACGACATGGTGCACTACTGGATGCACAACAACATGCTGACTGTGAACGGACAGAAAATGGGCAAGAGCTACGGCAACTTCATCACCCTGGAAGAGCTGTTCACCGGCACGCACCCCATGCTGGAACAAGCATACAGCCCGATGACCATCCGCTTCTTCACCTTGCAGGCGCACTACCGCAGCACGGTGGACTTCAGCAACGAAGCCCTGCAAGCCGCCGAAAAGGGTCTGGCCAGACTGATGGATGCCGTACATGGACTGGACAAGATTACACCGGCAGCAACCTCTACGGTAGATGCGAAAGCCCTGCGTGCCAAGTGCTACGAAGCCATGAACGACGACCTGAACTCTCCGATCGTCATCGCCCACCTCTTTGAAGGCGCCAAAATGGTGAACAACATCCTCGCCGGAAACGACACCATTACCGCCGAAGACCTGAAAGAGCTGAAAGAGACATTCCACCTCTTCTGCTTCGATATTCTGGGACTGAAGGAAGACAACGCCTCCAATGCCGAACGCGAAGCCGCCTTCGGAAAAGTGGTGGACATGCTGCTGGAAGAACGCATGAAGGCCAAAGCCAACAAAGACTGGGCCACCAGCGACAAGATACGCAACGAACTGACTGCCCTGGGATTTGAAATCAAGGACGGCAAGGACGGATGCGAATGGAAGCTGAACAAATAAGCGCCCCGAAAGCGGAAAGCATATAATAAGGGTGTGTCACAGAGCACTCCGGTGCAACAGTCATCATCCTTATTCACCGTACGGTATCATATCGGACAGGATGCGTTCCCTATACCAAGGGTCGTCAATCTCCTTCAGCACCTTCCCCATTTCGGCACACAGTCCGTCCACAACATCCTTATTCTCCTCCAACGGGAGGTTATTCATCTGGTACGGATCGTTCCTGTCATCAAACAGCAGGCTCTTCACGAGCTTCCGGCTGTCGCGGTCTATATAGAGCGCCAGCGTATAATGGGCCGACTTGAATCCGCGCGATGCGGGAAAATAAGAACGGATTTTGCCGTCCGCATCCTTCTCTCCGTCCAGGTTCTGGATATAAAGAGCACCCGTAGGGCGTACCACATCGGCCTTTTCGTCCAAGAACAGCGGGGCATAGTTATGTCCCTGCACAGTCGCAGGTATGGAACCGGACAGTCCCGCCAATCCCAGCAAGGTGGGCATGATGTCCGGCGAGGAAAGCATCAGGTCGTCCAAACGTGGCTTGATCTTACCGGGGAAGCGGACGATGAAAGGTACATTCATGGACTCGGAGAACGGAGAGTTCTTCGGATCATCCGTATGCTGGCTGCACATCGTTTCACCATGATCGGAAGAGAAAACAACGATTGTATTCTCATCCAGCCCCAGCTCCTCCAAAGCATCGAGTATCTGCCCGAAAGCGCGGTCAACGCCCGTAACCGAAGCAAAGTAGTAACGCGCACTCTCCGCCTTTGCCATTTCCGGATCGGCGTTGGGACGGATCAGCAGACTGTCCAACGGCCGGTCTTTGTAGAGGTTGAAGTCCTGCTCCATACAGTCGTCCAACGAACGGTACGGACTATGCGGCGGGTTCATACCTACCATGATGAAAAACGGCTTTTTCGGGTCGCGCACATTACCCTCATTCCTCAGATAGGAGACAACCTTGCCCGCCTCGTGCAGCGGAGACCATTCGTGCGGGTCGTGGCGTTTGCCGTCCGTATCCCAGTAATGGGGGTTCTTATGCTCATCGAATGTGCCGTAGGAGTACCAGTAATTAAATCCATGACGGCGCTCTTTCGGTGTGTAAGCGTCCCATGCCGGTATGCGGTCTTCCACATATTTCCCCGGCCGCTGGGGGTCGTTGGGAGTAGGAAAGTCGGTGTGCAGCTTGCCGAAGTAGGCACAATCGTAACCCGCACCGCTGAACACGTCGCTCACGCAATCCACATCCGCACGCAATGAACTGATAGGACGGTTGGAGTTGCAGTTCAAAGGGACGCCGCTTTTGTTGGGATACATTCCGGTCAACAACGAGCCCCGGTGCGGGCTACTCAGCGGACAGTTGCTCATGGCGGAAGTCAGCACCATGGACTCCCTCGCAAAATCATTCAGACGAGGGGTATGCACCGGGTCATTCCGGAAGTTCACCCGCTCACGAAAACCTTCCTGACCCCAAAATTCCATTGCCTGGTTACGATACTGGTCGGGAAAGACATAAATCACATTGGGTTGTCGGGCTTGTCCGCCCTGTGGAGCCTTGCAACCCTGCAAGGCGAACAACCCTAAACCACCTAACAATATATTCAACCGGTTTTTCATTTCTCCAAGTCTCTTTTACGCATTAAAGCCTCCAGAAAGTAATAGTCGGCATAGTTCAGAGGCACATCAATTTCCGCACCATGAGGAATACTGCCTACCGAATGCATCAGGATGAAGTTGCCGTTAGTCCCCACCTCGGCACGATAGGCCGGAGAAGCAAGGCTCTCCATAATCTTGTCCGCCTTTTCTTTATATCCCTTGCCCGGAATATAGGTGCTCAGCTCATAGAGGGCAGAAGCCGTACATGCAGCGGCGGAAGCATCACGAGGTTCGTCAGGAATCTTGGGAGCATCGAAGTCCCAGTAGGGAACCAGATCTTCCGGAAGATTCTTGTTATTAAAGATAAAGCCGTATATTTTTTCAGCCTGCTCCAAGTACTTGACATCGTGCGTATAGCGGTAACACATCGTGTAGCCGTACAGAGCCCATGCCTGCCCGCGAGCCCAAGCCGACTCATCGGCATAGCCCTGCGCCGTCTGCTTCTTGCGGACTTCACCCGTTTCCGGATCGTAATCCACTACGTGGTAACAACTGTTATCCGCCCGGAAATGATTCGCCATCGTAGTGTCGGCGTGTTTTCTGGCTATATCATAGAAAGTAGAGTCGCCCGATAGTCTGGTGGCCTCAAACATCAGTTCAAGATTCATCATATTATCAATGATGACCGGGCATTTCCAGCCGCGTTTCGCCTGCCAGCCCTTATCGGCATCCCAAGACTGAATGACTCCCGGATTCGGACGGAAACGGGTGGACAATGACCGGGCCGTCTGGATTATTACGGGCTTGTACTCCTCCTTATTGGCAAAACGGTATCCGTTCAGATAACTGGAACCGATCATAAAACCTACGTCGTGATGCCAAGTCAGGTATTGCACAGAGTCCAGCGCTTCCGTATATTTCTCTGCCAGCGGCAACCACTTCTTGTCACCGGTCAGTTCATACGTATACCATATATTACCGGGAAAGAAACCCGAACACCAATCATCAATGGGAATATAATGAATATTTCCCTCCTCATCAATAGTACGCGGGTTGAGGATTTCACCGGATTTCTCAATAATATCGGTCTGAAGCGTTTCCTGCGCCACCGCATTATCAATATTCTCCTGTATAAAGTCGTTTGCAGACTGCTTTTGTCCTGCACAACCTGCCAAAACAAAAAGGGAAATGCCCAATGTAGTAAGAGCTGTTTTCATAAGTAAGGGATTTATTTATTAATATTGTCGATTTTTCGACTGCAAATGTAGCGCGGCCCTTAGAAAATAACCCGCCTAAATTATCCAATTAAAGGCTAAAATATTACATTTGCGTCCAAAACAACCGGTTTTCCTTTGATAACAATCATAAATTGTAACCATTAATCATCAAAGCAATATGACTCCACAGGAATTTTTCAAGAAAGACCGCTTCGCCGACAATGTTGGCGTGGAATTGATAGAAATAAAAGAAGGGTATGGCAAAGCACGCCTGGTCATTACGGAAGAGCACCTCAATGCCGGCAACCGCACCCAGGGCGGGGCCCTCTTTACGCTGGCCGACCTTGCTTTGGCAGCCGCCGCCAACTCCCATGGCACACTCGCCTTCTCGCTCTCTTCCAACATCACATTCCTGCGCAGCAGCGGTCCCGGAGACACGCTGTATGCCGAAGCCCGCGAACGGTATACCGGACGCAGCACCGGATATTACCAGATTGACATCACCAACCAAAAAGGAGAGCTGGTAGCCACATTCGAGTCCAGCGTTTTCAGAAAAGGGGATGCACTGCCGTTTGCCGTTCCCCTTTAGGAAGGCCGGGATTACTTTTCCACTACGGATGTCATCGGGTAGCGGTTTCCCCTCACGCTCTTGAGAAAGGCTTTCGCAGAGCCAAAGTTCAGATACATATCCAAACGTATGGGAAGGTGGTTCTTGTCATCGGAAACAAAGAAAGTGATCACCTCTTTCTCTTTCCCTTTCTTGTATTCCACAAAAGAGAATACAAGACAGCGATAGATGGTGTCGTTATTCGCCTCTATCTCCTCCTTACCGCGATAAATCAGGGTCTGCTCTTCCACTCTGCGCCCCGTTGCCATGGGAAAAAGTATCTTCTCCCCGACTTTGTAATCGCGGGGATCGTAGGAACGCGCCTGTGCCAAGATGCTCAACATGTCGAAAATGCAACGGCTGTCGCTATATTCCATTTCCTGCGGCTCGCGCACTGGGTTGTGCCACGTTCGTTTCTGCTTTACGGTAGCCACACCGTCATTATAGGAAAACCACGCCTCATCCACCGTATAACGCTTCCCCTCCTCGGCAGCCTTACGGAAATAGAGCGGTTCGAGCTTGTCACTGACATAGCAGGTCAACGTATCGCGCATCTTAAAGAAAAAATCAGTTTTCTTGCTGCCCGCAGAGAGAAGGTTGAAACGATATGCAGGCTTGGAATGATAGGTAGTGCCATTCGTGGTCAAACTTGCCAGTCCCACTTTCTTCCAGATAAATTTCCAGTTAAAATATAAATCATACATGACATGCTCACCCGACTGGAATGCTTCATTCTTTGCCACACACTGGGCCTGCACAGGCATCGTGCCGCCCAGCCATAAAAGCCCCGCCAGCAAAAGCAGACCCAATGCCTGTTTCTTTTTAGTAACTGTATCCCCTGCCGCTATTGCGGTTGCTGTCATTGTTGCGATTATTCCGGCTATTTTTCTTTTTCTTGTCTTCATCTGGTTTTTGTTTTTTTAGTTCATCCGGCTTCTGCTTATCCAGTGGCCTTTCTTTCACATTCCAATCCTGAATCAAATCAAAATTGGCCTTGAACTCCAGCACCTGCGGATAATAATAAACCATTTCCGGCTGGCGTTTGGCAGCATAATCACCGGTATCCCACACGCCGTTTCCGTTTGTATCGTTAATGAGCCGGGCTCCGTATTTTCCCGGATTCAGATAATAAAAGTCAGCCTTGCCCTCTACCACCGGCACTGTCCGTACCACCTTATCCTGAGTATCCAGCAATTCTACAAACGCCAAAGAATCGGCTCCGGTTATATTGAAGAATATCTGTCCGTACTCTTCCAGCTTCTTCACCGTAAACTCTTTCTTCACTTTATCGGTAAACAGGCCATAAAGCCCATGAAAAGCGGTGGAGTCCACTTCAAAGGCGTAGCTTTCACCCGGTTTCCAGTCGGCATACAGATTATACTGTTTCAAATCCAGCGAATCGCGCATAATGTCGAACGGGACATCCTGCCACAACGTATCCACCTTCTGCCTTACGTGCAAAGCAGTATCATTAAAGCTCGCTATCGGCTCTGTAAAACTCAGTGTGATATAGTCGTACACATCCATGGCCGAAGGCGCATACACGTCCATCGACAGAAAAGTAGTCGGCTCCGGTTCTTCCTCACCCTTCTTCCTTTTTTTCTTCTTTTCCTTTTCGGCCTTCTCTTTCTCCTCCTGCTTCTTTTCCTGCAGCTTCTTCCAACTTACCTTCGATACGATTCTCAACGTATCCGTCCTGGGAACTAACTGTTCCAACGTATCTGTGTACAAATAAGTCAGGCTCATCCTCAATGTATCCTGCTGATAGAGTAAGGAATCTTTTATCCAATAATGAATCGTATCGTTCCGTCCGGTTGTTTGCTCAATGACAAAAGCATCCTTTTCATCGAAATTCAGTCCCTTCATCAGAGGCAGGCTGTCAGCCGGAGCTGTAAAATAGAAAGAAAACTTCTCCGGTATAAGGCGTTCCGTCTTCATAAGGCGTTGCGAGAAAGACTTCTGCTTGAAACTGCGCAACAGCACATCATCCGGCAAAAAGTGAGTATACCGCCTCTCCATAACCGTATCTATGGTCAGAGAGTCTTTCCACAAAGTATCCTGACGTGTACGCTCCTCCATGGAAGGAATAACGAGAGAGTCATTGAAAGCTATGATCTCCGTAGGTTGGGAGAACTTAAAGTTCTGGTCGGCATCCATGAGGGCATACATGCGGTACTTGCCCGGAGCCACCCCGCGTATGGAGAACCGTCCCCGGCTGTCCGTACGTCCTACGCGGTCGAAAGGCTGTGTGGTAAAGGCCGAATCGGCCAAATTGGCATGCAAGCCAACCAACAATCCTTTCACCGGTTCCAAGTTCGATGCATCGAGCAGCGTGCCGGCAATGGCCATTGAGTCAAGCTCCGCTCCGGTGGAAAACGTGTAAGTAAAGCTTTCCATAGGATTGCCTTCATTATTATCTTGGATAGCGTCGGAGAAATCTATGGTGTACGTGGTGTTGGCCTTCAGCGTATCTTGCAAATTAACCACCACTCTCTTGCCATTTGCCTTTATCTCCGGCTGTTGCACCTGAGGTGGTGAGATAACAACCTTCTCATTCGCCTTCTCCAACTTGATAAATTCATCGAATTCGATTGATATTTTTTTCTTCTTGTTATGGAGAGTGCCCGGCAATGGAGAACTCGTGACGAAACGCGGCGGTTCCTCGTCTATCGAGCCACCCTCCAGACGCCCCACACTGGCACAAGAATACAAGACAGCCACTCCTGCGACTGCCCCCAACAACCTACGTATAAACGGTCTCTTTTTATTATGACGCTTACAATCTAACATGATGCAAAAATAAAGGTTATCCGGCAATTAGCAGTATGCTTTACAGTATTTTAATCAAAAAACAAAGATTTCTCCCGACTATATATAAAACATAGTTAAAAAACAAGGATGTTCACACCTTATATACCGAGAAAAGAATAATTTTGCGACCGAAAACTAAATAGATACATTCAGTTTTCACGTCTACCTTTTTTCTTCTATGATTGACACACAAAAGCTTCCGATTAACTAGAATAAAATTATACAGAGAATTATAAAAAGTATGAAGAGTAGATTAGTATTATTGGCATGTTGCTTGGCACTGCTCAGCAGTTGTGGACAAGGTGACAAAAGTACGGGTAAAGCACCCGAATTCGCAGTGATTACGGTAGAGACCACCACTGCCAACCTGACAAACAGTTATCCGGCTACTATCAAAGGTAAACAAGATGTGGAAATCCGCCCTATGGTGAGTGGTTTTATCACTAAACTACACGTAGACGAAGGTTCTGTTGTGCGTAAAGGACAAGTTTTGTTCAGTATCGATCCTGTGCAGTACCAGGCTGCCGTAAATTCAGCCAAAGCAGCGGTTGAAACAGCAAAGGCCGCCGTAAATACGCAAGAGCTTACAGTCAGCAACAAGCGTACGCTGAATCAAAAGAACATCATCAGTGACTATGACCTGCAAATGGCCGAAAACCAATTGGCGCAGACCAAAGCGCAATTGGCACAGGCGGAAGCACAACTGGTCAATGCCAAGAACAACTTGTCGTACACCAGCGTAACAAGTCCCAGCGACGGTATTGTTGGCACTATCCCCTATCGTGTGGGTAGCTTGGTAAGCCCCTCTATGAGCACTCCGCTGACTACGGTTGCCGATATCTCCGAGATGTTCGCTTATTTCTCCATGACCGAAAGACAGCTCCTTTCACTGATACGTGAAGGCGGCAGCATCAAGGAAATCCTTGCAAAGATGCCTCAGGTGCAACTGCAACTGATTGACGGAACCATGTATGCCGACAGCGGACGTGTAGAAACCATCAGCGGCGTCATCGACCAGACAACAGGCGCTGTGAACATGCGCGCGCTCTTCCCCAACAAGCACAACATCCTGCGTAGCGGCGGTACAGGAAACGTAGTATTCCCCAACCCGATGGAAAACGTGATTATGATTCCGCAATCGGCCACTACGGAGATACAGGATAAGAAGTTTGTGTTCGTTGCCCAACCGGACAACACGCTGAAAAACACCGAAATCCAGGTATTCAGCCTGAACGACGGTAAATACTTCTATGTTACCGACGGCTTGAAATCCGGCGACAAGATTGTGATAGAAGGTGTGCAGAACCTGAAAGACGGACAAGTCATCACTCCTATCACTCCCGAAGAGAAAGAGGCCGAATATCAGAAAGCCATTAAAGACCAGAAGGAAGGTAATATCCAAACTGCGTTTAACTAACGTTTAACGATTAGTGATAAATAGCCTGCGGTATACCAACGCAAACTGCCAATCGCCAGTCGTTAACTCCTAATCAGTAAAAAGAACATGAAATTAGATAGATTTATTAATCGTCCGGTACTGTCAACGGTAATCTCCATCCTGATAGTGATCTTGGGACTTATTGGTCTGGCCACACTGCCTATCACCCAATATCCGGACATTGCACCTCCGACAGTGTCGGTACGTGCCACCTACCAGGGCGCCAATGCCCAAACGGTGCTGAATTCTGTCATCGCACCGCTGGAAGACCAAATCAACGGTGTGGAGAACATGATGTACATGACCTCCAATGCAGCCAATAACGGTTCTGCCGAAATCTCCATTTACTTCAAACAAGGCACCGACCCTGATATGGCAGCCGTCAACGTGCAGAATCGCGTGTCCATGGCTCAAGGTTTGCTGCCCGCCGAAGTAACCCAAGTGGGCGTTACCACACAGAAACGGCAGACTTCCATGCTGATGGTATTCTCCATCTATGATGAGAAAGACCAATATGACATTGAATTCCTTGAGAACTATGCCAACATCAACCTCATTCCGGAAATCAAACGTGTGAACGGAGTGGGTGACGCCACCGTCCTCGGTCAGGATTACTCCATGCGCATCTGGCTGAAACCGGACGTAATGGCACAGTATAAACTGATACCCAGCGACGTAGCCGGCGCACTGGCCGAACAAAACATTGAAGCCGCCACCGGCCAGTTTGGTGAACGCGGTAACCAAAGTTTCCAATACACCATCCGCTACAAAGGCCGTCTCCAACAGCCGGAGGAGTTTGAGAACATCGTTATCAAGGCTCTTGAGAACGGCGAAGTGCTTCGCATGAAAGACATTGCCGACATAGAGCTCGGACGTTTGTCCTATAACTTCAACAATACGGTAAACGGCCACAAGGCTGTGTCCTGTATCGTATACCAGATGGCCGGAACCAATGCAACGCAAACAATCAGCGACTTGGAACAAGTGCTCAGCAAAGCATCCGAAACGCTGCCTTCCGGTTTGAAGATAAATATTGCACAAAGTGCCAATGACTTCCTGTTCGCTTCTATCCACGAGGTTGTCAAGACCTTGATCGAAGCATTTATTCTCGTGTTCATCGTGGTGTATATCTTCCTGCAGGATATGCGTTCTACGTTGATTCCCGCTATTGCCATTCCGGTGGCCCTGATTGCCACCTTCTTCGTACTGAAGCTGATCGGGTTCAGTATCAACCTGCTGACCCTCTCGGCCATGGTGCTTGCCATCGCGATTGTGGTGGACGACGCCATAGTCGTCGTCGAGGGTGTTCACGCCAAGCTCGACCAGGGATATAAATCGGCAAGAACCGCCTCTATCGACGCCATGAGTGAACTGGGCGGCGCCATCGTCTCCATTACACTGGTAATGATGTCTGTGTTCGTGCCGGTAAGTTTTATGGGTGGTACAGCCGGTACGTTCTACCGGCAATTCGGTCTTACAATGGCCATCGCCATCGGTTTCTCCGCGCTGAACGCCTTGACGCTGAGTCCGGCTTTGTGCGCCATCTTCCTGAAGCCGCACAACAGTGACGCCGGCATGAAAGAACGGATAGGCGTTGCCACCAAAGAAGCACGTAAGATTATGATAGCCCGCTATGCCGACTCTATCGGTAAAATGATGCGCCCCGGTCTGACACTGCTCTTCACCACGATTGCCATTTTGGGTATGATCTTCGGTTTATTCAGCTTTGAGAATCATCCTGTGCTCTGTCTGGTTATGATTGTAATCAGCGTACTGGCATTGGCCGGTATGACTACCGACAAGTTCAAACACTCTTTCAACGCCTCCTACGACTCCATTCTGGGCAAATACAAGAAGCAGGTGCTCCGCTTCATCCAGAAGAAATGGCTGTCGGGCGGTATTGTCGTGGGTTCCATTGTACTGCTGGTAGTATTTATGAACATCACACCGACGGGTATGGTCCCCAATGAAGACACCGGTACTATCATGGGTGTAGTGACGCTGCCTCCGGGCACTTCACAAGAACGCGCCATGGAGGTGCTGACTCGTGTGGACAGCCTTGTTGCAGCCGATCCGGCAGTAGAGTCGCGTACGGTAATCTCCGGTTTCAGCTTCATCGGCGGGCAGGGACCTTCTTACGGCTCGCTCATCATCAAGCTGAAGGATTGGGAAGACCGTTCCACCATGCAGAATTCAACGGTTGTTTATGCCACGCTCTTCATGCGTGCCCAGAAGATCATCAAGGAAGCACAGGTATTGTTCTTTGCGCCGCCTATGATTCCGGGTTACTCGGCATCCAGCGATATCGAATTGAACATGCAGGACAAGACCGGTGGTGACCTCAACCACTTCTTCGAGGTAGTGAACCAATATACCGCCGCTTTGGAGGCACGCCCGGAAATCAACTCCGCAAAGACCAGCTTCAACCCGAACTTCCCGCAATATATGCTGGATATCGACGCGGCTGCCTGTAAGAAAGCAGGCCTCAGCCCAAGCGCCATCCTCAGCACCATGCAGGGATACTTCGGAGGTCTCTACGCCTCCAACTTCAACAGTTTCGGTAAGATGTATCGTGTCATGATCCAGGCCGAGCCGAATGCAACCAAGAATTTGGAATCACTCTCCAGCATCAAGGTGCGCAACGGTAACGAAATGGCTCCCATCACTCAATTTGTGTCAATCAAGAAAGTATATGGCCCGGACATCATCAGCCGTTTCAACCTTTACACATCCATGAAGGTAATGGTGGCTCCTGCCAGCGGTTACACTTCCGGTCAGGCATTGGCTGCCATTGCAGAGGTTGCCAAAGAAAGCCTTCCGACAGGTTTCGCCTACGAACTTGGAGGTATGGCCCGCGAAGAGGCTGAAACCAGCGGTAGCACTACCGGTCTGATTTTTGTGCTCTGCTTCGTATTCGTTTATCTGTTGCTGAGTGCGCAATATGAAAGTTATATCCTTCCGCTTTCCGTATTGCTCTCCGTACCGTTCGGTTTGCTGGGCAGCTTCCTGTTCGTCAGCGGCATAGGCTCATTGGGCAACATTCCTGCACTGAAAATGATTTTGGGCACTATGTCCAACGACATCTATATGCAGATTGCCCTCATCATGCTTATGGGTCTGTTGGCCAAGAACGCTATCTTGATTGTAGAGTTCGCCCTTGACCGCCGCAAAATGGGTATGAGCATCACTTGGGCTGCCGTACTGGGTGCAGGAGCCCGTCTGCGTCCTATCCTGATGACCTCATTGGCCATGATTGTGGGTCTGCTCCCGCTGATGTTCGCCTCCGGTGCAGGAGCCAACGGTAACCGTACACTGGGTACATCGGCCATCGGCGGTATGTTAATCGGTATGATATTGCAGATATTCATTGTGCCTGCCCTGTTCGTAGCCTTCCAATACCTGCAAGAGAAGGTTAAGCCGATGGAGTGGGAAGATGTAGATAACTCGGATGCAGAACCTGAGATTGAACAATATACAAAATAGTGATTACTAATCATTCATCACTAAACACTAATCACTAAAATATAGCTTATCATGAAGAAAATAATCACTCTGATATGCGCAACTGCCTTACTGAGCAGTTGCCATATCTACAAATCATACGACAGGCCCGAAGATATCACAGTGGAAGGCCTGTATCGCGACACCGTTGCCGGTGGCGATACACTTGCCGCCGACACTGCCAATTTCGGTAATCTGCCTTGGAAGGAAGTGTTTACAGACGCCCGGTTGCAGACGCTTATCGAACAGGCACTGGCCAACAATGCCGACCTGCGTAGCGCAGCACTGACCGTAAAACAAGCTCAGGCAGCATTGATGTCCGCACGTCTGGCCTATGCCCCGATGCTGGCTCTCTCCCCCCATTGAACAGTGAGCAGTTGGGATAAAGGGAAAGCCACACAGACCTATTCACTCCCAGTGACGGCAAGTTGGCAGATCGACCTGTTCGGCCAGTTGCTGAACCCCAAGCGCAAGGCACAGGTTTCCCTGAAGCAGACACAGTTCTACGAGCAGGCCGTACAGACGCAGGTAATCGCCAACGTAGCCAATATGTACTACACCCTGCTGATGCTCGACCGCCAGTTGCAGATCAGCGAAGCCACCTGCGATATTCTGAAACGCAACCTCGAAACCGTAGAAGCCATGAAAGAAGCTGCTATGGCGAACAGTGCAGCCGTAGAGCAAAGCCGTACTGCTTATGCACAAGTAATGGCTTCCCTGCCCGACATACGCCAAAGCATCCGCGAAACGGAAAACGCATTATGCCTGATGCTGAACCAGCCGGCGCAAAGCATTGCACGCGGCACGTTGGAAAGCCAGGAGCTGCCTGCCGAATTCTCCACCGGAATCCCTTTGCAGCTATTGTCTAACCGTCCCGACGTGAAAGCCGCCGAGATGTCATTAGCCGCAAGCTACTACGATACCAACAGCGCACGCGCCGCTTTCTATCCTCAGATTACATTAAGCGGTTCTGCCGGCTGGACCAACAGCGCCGGATCCGCCATCGTCAATCCCGGCAAATTGCTGGCCTCCGCTATCGGTTCACTGACGCAGCCTCTGTTCTATCGCGGCGCCAACATAGCCCGTCTGAAACAGGCAAAAGCACAAGAGGAGCAGGCCAAGATCCAGTTCCAGACCACATTGCTCAAAGCCGGAAATGAGGTGAGCAATGCCCTGTATCAATATCAAATGACCTCGGATAAAGCCGTTTCACGCGAAATTCAAGTGAATTCTGCCCGTAAAGCTGCGGAAGATACAAAAGAATTGTTTAACTTAGGCACGTCAACCTATCTGGAAGTCTTGTCGGCCGAGCAATCTTACCTCAGCGCACAACTTTCAGAAGTGGCTGATACCTTCGACCGCATGCAGTCTGTAATCAGTCTGTATCAAGCATTGGGCGGAGGGAGAGAGAAATAATTATAAATGATGAATTCTGAATCATGAATTATGGACAGCCCTATGCTGCCGGTTCATGATTCGAAATTCATAATTCAAAATTAGAAAACATGATTAGTCCATTAGCATCTGTAGATTCAACCGCTAAAATCGGTAAGAATGTGACCATTCAGCCTTTCGCTTACATCGAAAGAGATGTGGAAATCGGTGATGACTGCGTGATTATGTCAAATGCAAGTATCCTCAAGGGTACTCGCTTAGGTAAAGGGAACAAGGTACATCATGGTGCCGTACTGGGTAGTGAGCCACAGGATTTTCATTACACAGGCGAAGAAAGCCGATTGATTATCGGCGACAACAACGACATTCGTGAAAATGTGGTTATCAGTCGTGCGACACACGAAAGCGGCTGCACGCGCATCGGTGACAACAACTATCTAATGGACGGCGTACACCTCTGCCACGACGTACAAATTGGCAATCACTGCGTATTGGGCATCAAGAGCACAGTGGCAGGCGACTGCCGCATAGACGACTGCACGATCCTGAGCAGCAATGTCATCCTGCATCAGAACTGCCACATCGGTAGTTGGGTGCTGATTCAGGCAGGTTGCCGCATTGCAAAAGATGTGCCGCCTTATATCATTATGAATGGCAACCCGGCAGAATACCATGGTATCAATGCAATGGTGCTCCAACACAAGCATCAGGTCACCGACCGTATTCTGCGCCATATCGTAAATGCTTACCGCCTGGTGTATCAAGGAAACTTCAGTGTACAGGATGCCCTACAAAAGATTGAAGACCAGGTCCCGATGAGTGACGAGATACACAACATCATCAACTTTATCCGTAACTCCAAAGGTATAGCGAAGTAGTTCCCCGTACGTATAGCATGTCTCCACATTCCAAACTCTCCGTAGCCACTACGGAGAGTTAGAATGATAGCTTCATTCATAAAAACCAAAGTTTTATTCTTATAAATCAAACCTTCATTTATAAGAATAAAACTTTTATTTTAAGACTGCATGGCAACGGAAGCAACTATCCCCTACGAAGCCGGCAGGTTGCCATAGGATAGTGGTTCCCTCTTACTCGAAATGCAATTCTCCGAAGAACTCCGGACAGTGGAAGTTCGGTTTTTCCAAATCAATGGGACTCCACGACAAGAAATGGGGAGTCTGCAACTTATCACCGCACTTATAGAAGTTGGCACGAATCGTCTTACCGCCCAGCGAGGTGACGTTATGCATGAAGAAAGCCGAATAAGGTATCACCAAAGCTACTTCCCAGCTACACTCTCCTACCCGCTCCTCAAAATCCTCACGCCCTAAAGAAGACCAGCGCTGCACCTTATCGAGCACCTCCTGCGGCGCATGCCTGCGACCGTTCCGCCCTGCTCCCGCACCGATAAGCAAGCGTCCCGCACAGTTACATTCCATATTATAATACACCCCGTCTTCCGCAGGAACGGAGAAAAACTCCACACACGAATCTTCCCAGACAGGCCCGTTGTCCCTGCCCGCTACGGCACGTATGCTGTTTTCTTTCACTTTATAATGAATCAGGATAGCATTATCCGCATAAGCCATGCGGAATTTGACATCCGGACAATACGGATATGCCGCCCAGTTCACTGTATTAACCGGCTGAAAAGCCACTTTTTCTTCATCCAAAAGAGCAGGAACCGATTCCACCGGTATGTTTGCCATGCTCACTTTCTTGACATCCAGTTCTTTCATCATCTTATTTTTTGGGGTTAACGCGAATAAGGGGAAAACACAGCACCCCATTACCGCTGCTATCATATATCTTATCGAATACATGAGGCAATGAACTCTTGCATTTCCGGAGTATGCTCTTCCACGCTTTGCAGCAATTTGAACTGCGCTTTGGTGCGCACCAGGTTGTGTTCCGGATATTGAATCTTATAGTATGTATCACCGTTAATGTAATCGGCAAGGAAACGCACACATTGCATATAGGGGAACAATGCGGCCGCATAAGGCAAATTCTCTATCTCCACCGGCAGCAGGAAAGATTTGGCCGACTCCAGATAGCCCTTTGTGAAAGCCTTGAATATCTCCATATTGAAATTCACGTTGGAGAGGTCTTTGTCATCTTCCAGCCCCGTATTGGCTCCCGAACGCAGAAAATCGCCAAAGTCGGAAAATACAAAACTGGGCATCACCGTATCGAGATCAATGACGCAGAGCACATTGCCGTTTTCATCGAACATCATGTTGTTGACTTTCGTATCGCAATGGCAAACACGCTTGGGCAACTTGTTTTCACGATGCAAGCGTTCCGCCTTGCACATTTCATCGGCGCGACGCTCAATTTCATCCAGAAAATACCGCACTTCCCCCACACGTCCGGCAGCATCGGCCGCCACAGCATCATGAAGCTGCTTCAAACGGAATTCCATATTGTGGAAATTGGGGATTGTCTCACCCAGACGGTCGGGAATATCGGCAAGCATGGCCTGGAAGTTGCCGAAAGCCGCACCGGCATAGTATGAATATTCGGGATTGACCGTTTCGTATGTCCTCGCATTGGGAATAAACGCCATGACACGCCAGTAATTCCCGCCGTCGAACCAATAAGTCTTTCCATTGCCGGCAGGAAGGAAATGGAGCACCTTACGCTCGATATCGCCTTCACCTTTTTCTTCCAGTTTCCTGCGGATATGAGTGGTTACGGCATTGATATTTGCCTGCAACATCTCTACATCTTGGAAAATGGCATGATTGATGCGCTGCAATACGTAATCGGGCGCATCGGCTTCGAGTGTGGTTACTTTATACGTGTCATTGATAAGCCCGGCTCCTAAGGGCTTGATTTCTTGCACTGTACCTGTTAATTGGAAATGAGATACGATAGATAAAAGGTCTTTCATGATAATTAAGAGATTAATTTATGGTACAAATATACCTTCTTTATTAGGTATAATCAGTTTATAATTGTTCGATGAAGTTCCAAATTTATACATTTAAGCAGACATAACCTCAAAATCCAAATAATAAATGAGATTCTTTGCCTAAAATATTCATATATTTGTAACTGAAACCTTAAAAATGACTCAACGTGCAGAAGCTTATCATCAGACTACTCTTCATTTTAGCGGGCATGGCTTTCGCAAATGTATATGGCCAGAACATTACTTTCAACCACCTTACCACTGACAACGGGCTATCGCAATTCTCCGTAAACAGTCTGTACATCGACGAAAGCGGTATTCTATGGATTGGCACGCGCGAAGGGCTGAACCGCTACAACGGGGAAGACATAAAGACCTATAAATTACAAAAGAACGATCCTAACAGCCTTTTCTGCAATACAGTACTGCGTATTGTGGGCAACCGCAACGGAAGCATCTATCTGCTCTGCACCGACGGAGTAGCCGAGTTCAACCTTATCACCCAAAAATTCACAACCTTACTGCAAGGGAGCATCAACAGCATCTACTACAATAACGGCCTTTTCATCGGTAAAAAGAACGAAGTCTACCGGTACAATGAAGAGACCGCCAACTTCGATCTCTACTATCAGTTGCCCAACGGCAGTCTGGATATCTTTTGCATGCACATTGACAAAGGTTATTTATGGATAGGCACTACCACCAACGGTGTATACCGCCTGAATATAGACAAAAAAGAACTGGAACACCCCATTCGGAAAGGGAATATCATCAGTTTCTATCGGGACAGCGGAGGAGAATTATGGATTGGTAGCTGGGAAGAGGGACTGTTCCATGTAAAGACAAACGGAAAGATCGAAAACTTCAAGTACGATGCCAAGAACCCGCACAGCCTTTCTTCTAATTTCGTCAGGGCCTGTTGCGAGGACAATCTGGGAAATATATGGATAGGCACCTTCAACGGACTGAACCGTTACAACAAAAGCACCGGTTTGTTCCAAAACCATACCGCCAACGACATACAGAGCGACGGCCTTACACACTCTTCCATCTGGTGCATTGTAAAAGACAATCAAGGCACGCTCTGGCTGGGAACTTACTTTGGCGGTGTCAACTACTTCAATCCGGAATATGAAATCTATACCCGCTACTCTTATTCTTCCAACGAAAAGCAAGGACTGAGCAACCCCGTCGTAGGGCGTACCATCGAAGATAAAAACGGCAACCTATGGATAGGAACCGAAGGCGGCGGCCTGAACTATTTCAACCGCCGTACACGCGAATTCAAATGGTATCGCCCTCAAGAAGGACGCAACAGTATATCGCACAATAATGTGAAAGCACTTTATTACGATGCCGACAAAGAAATTATATGGATAGGCACTCACTTGGGCGGTATGAACAGACTGGACATACGCTCCGGGCACTTTACCCATTACCGCATGGAAGATAACAACCAGCAAACTCTCCCTTCGGATATTGTCCGCGACATCATTCCTTACAAGGACCTCTTGATTGTAGCGACTCAAAACGGAGTGTGTCTCTTTGAGCCAGACAGCGGAAAGTGCCGGCAACTGTTTAAAGACAGCAAAGAGGGGAAATCCATAAAAATGGTGGCGGATATACTACTCGATTCGGAAGGTACCCTGTGGATTGCCGCCACCGGAGAAGGCGTGTTCAGCTATCGTTTCGATACCCGGAAACTGACCAACTACCGCCATGACTCCGCCAATCCGAACAGCCTTAGTAACAACAACGTAAACAATATAATGCAGGACAGTCAAGGCCACCTGTGGTTCTCCACTTCGGGCAGCGGCCTGGATCTATATCATCCTGCAAACAATGACTTCGAAAACTTCGACAAAGAGAAAAACGGCCTTGCCAGCGACTGCGTCTACGAGACGCAAGAGTCTGCCGCCAGTGGCAAATTACTGCTTATCACCAACCAAGGCTTCTCCATTTTTGACTATCAGAACATGCATATTAAGAATTACAGCGCCGAAAATGGGTTTCCGCTGACAGCCGTCAACGAGAATTCGCTCTGCATCACCCGCGATGGCGAAATTTTCCTGGGTGGCGTACAGGGCATGATTTCTTTTCATGAAATGGAGCTGAACTTTACACCAAAACCCTATAACATCATCCTTTCACGCCTCATCGTCAACGGACAGGAAATACACGCAGGGGACAAAACCGGTATCCTGCAACACTCCTTGTGCCACACCCGGGAGATAACGCTCAATGCAGACCAAAGCATGTTCAGCATAGAGTTTGCCACATCCAACTACATACCTGCCAACAAAGACGATATCATTTATAAACTGGAGGGCTTCTCCGACGAATGGACCAATACGCGCGGACTGCACTCCATAACTTATACCAATCTGAACGCGGGCACTTACACCCTGCTCATCAAACCGGAAGAAAAGGATGAAAGCCTTTGCCCGCAAGCGAGGCTCATCATCCATATACTACCTCCGTATTACAGAACAACCTTTGCCTACTTCATCTACCTCATCCTAACGACGGCAGTGTTATGGTACCTGATACGTACCTACAAATCCAGAATCAAACTGCAAGAGTCCCTGAAATATGAGCAAAAACACATTCAGGATGTAGAAGCATTAAACCAGTCCAAACTGCGCTTCTTCACCAACATCTCGCACGAGTTCCGCACTCCGCTGACGCTGATCGTAGGCCAGGTGGAAACCCTTCTGCAATTACAGAACTTCACACCCGCCATTTATAACAAGATATTAGGCATTTATAAGAACAGCATCCAACTGCGCGAACTGATCACCGAATTGCTCGACTTCCGCAAGCAAGAGCAAGGACATATGAAGATAAAGGTCAGCCCGCACAATATCGTGAATTTCCTATATGAAAACTACCTGCTGTTCCTCGAATATGCCAGCGCAAAACGCATCAACTTCAACTTCGAGAAAGAAACCGACGAACTTGAAGTGTGGTACGACCAAAAGCAGATGCAGAAAGTCATCAACAACCTTTTATCCAATGCCATTAAGCATACGGAGGAGGAAGATACCATTACGCTCAGCGTGAAAAAAGAGGAAGACAACGTTGTGATCCGCGTAAAAGATACAGGAAGCGGCATCGATGCAAAAGAAATCGACAAGATATTCGACCGTTTCTATCAGATAGATCCGATTAACTCCACCGATGCCGGGAAAAGCGGTACGGGCATCGGACTGGCGTTGACTAAGGGCATCATAGAGCTGCATCATGGCACTATCCGCGTAGAAAGCGAACTCGGCAAGGGAACCAGCTTTATTGTCACCCTGCGTTTGGGCAACGGAATTTTTGACGCAGAGCAAATCAACCCCAACCCGGATTGTGTGCAACAAATAGAAATACCTAAACCGGAAACAGATGCTTTCCTGAAAACGGAACTTGAGGAAAATGCACCCATCAAGCGTATTCCGGATGCTAAAATGCTAATCGTAGAAGACAACGATTCCATCCGGGAAATGCTTGCCAATATCTTCAAACCATTCTACCAGATACTGACAGCTACCAACGGAGAAGAAGGCTGGGAACTGGTGCGCAACGAGATGCCCTGCATTGTGGTAAGCGACGTGGTGATGCCCAAAATGTCGGGAACAGAGTTGTGCAAACTTATAAAAAACGATTTCAACACCTGCCATATTCCTGTAGTATTGTTGACCGCACGTACCGCTATCGAGCAGAATATCGAGGGCTTGCGCATCGGTGCGGACGACTACATTACCAAACCATTCAACACAAGCCTACTGATTTCCCGCTGCAACAACTTGGTGAACTCCCGTATCCTCTTACAGGAGAAATTCAGCAAACAGCCGCAGGCAGCCGCCCAAATGCTCGCTACGAACCCGATTGACAAAGATATTCTGGACCGCGCCATGGCTATCATCGAACAACATTTGGATGATACGGAATTCAACGTCAATGTCTTTGCCAGGGAAATGGCAATGGCACGCACCAACCTGTTCACCAAGTTAAAAGCAATCACCGGACAGACTCCCAATGACTTTATTCTGACTATCCGCCTAAAGAAAGGTGCCCTGATGCTACGCAATAACCCGGAACTAAACATCACAGAGATCTCCGACAGGATAGGATTCAGCTCTTCACGCTATTTCAGCAAGTGCTTCAAAGATGTCTATCATGTCAGTCCGCTGGCGTACCGCAAGGGAGAGGAAGACGACAAGGAAAAGGAAGAGGAAGGGAACGAAGAATAGGTTTTACATGTTTTGGACTTTTCATGCCTCTGTGTGTACTATTCTATACACAGAGGTTGGAAAAGAGCACATACCTTTGGAGCGGAAATCAAACTTTAAAGCCCAAAGACTATGAAACATTTATCTAACCTCCTACCATATCTCCCAAGCGCAATCCTCTTGGCGGGATGTGGCAATCATTCCAAACAGACAGCTCCAAGCAGCCAATTGCAAAAGCCAAATGTCATCTATCTTATTTCGGATGATCTGGGCATTGGCGACCTTAGCTGCTATGGCGCCACAAAAGTAAGCACTCCGAATATCGACCGCCTTGCCGGTCAAGGTATGCAGTTTACCAACGCTTATGCCACTTCCTCCACAAGCACTCCCTCCCGTTTCGGCCTGTTGACAGGTATGTACCCCTGGAGACAAGAAAATACCGGCATCGCTCCGGGTAACTCCGAACTGATCATCGATACAGCCTGCGTTACAATGGCTGATATGTTCAAAGGAGAAGGCTATTGCACAGGAGCTGTTGGCAAATGGCACCTGGGATTGGGGCCTAAGGGCGGAACGGACTTCAACCATGAAATCAAGCCGAATACGCAAGACATCGGTTTCGACTACGAATTTATAATTCCTGCTACTGTGGACCGCGTACCCTGTGTTTTCGTAGAAAACGCCCATGTTGTAGGACTCGATCCCAAAGATCCTATCACCGTCAATTATAATCACAAAGTAGGCGACTGGCCCACCGGGCTTGAAAATCCAGAATCAGTAAAAATGAAGCCCAGTCAGGGACACAATAATACCATTATTAACGGTATTCCCCGCATTGGCTGGATGACCGGCGGCAAATCGGCCCTCTGGGTAGATGAGGACATTGCAGACATTATTACCGGCAAAGCTAAAGATTTCATCATTTCACATAAGAATGAACCTTTCTTCCTGTATATGGGCACACAAGACGTACATGTTCCCCGCGTTCCTCACCCACGCTTTGCAGGGAAAAGCGGTTTAGGACCGCGCGGTGACGTCATTCTGCAATTGGACTGGACCGTTGGCGAAATTATGCGTACCCTCGACAGCTTGAACATTGCCGACAATACAATCTTCGTATTTTGCAGCGACAACGGGCCTGTCATTGACGACGGTTATCAGGACCAAGCTCTCGAATTGCTGAACGGACACACGCCCATGAAACATTATCGTGGCGGCAAGTACAGCTCGTTCGATGCCGGCACCCGTATTCCATTCATTGTCCGCTGGCCCAATGGGATCAAACCGGGCAAACAACAGGCCCTATTCTCCATGATTGATGTATATGCTTCATTCGCAGCCCTGCTGGATCATCAGCTTCCCACAGGTGTCGCCCCCGACAGCCGCGACCAGCTTGATAGCTTCCTCGGTACGGATACCGCCGGGTGCAACTACATAGTGCAACAAAACCTGAACAATACCCTATCCATCATCCAGAATAACTGGAAGTATATCGAGCCAAGCAACAAACCGGCCTTGGAATACTGGACAAAAATAGAAATGGGAAACAATCCCGAACCCCAACTTTATAACCTGTCCATTGATCCTTCCGAGAAAAACAACGTGGCTAAGGACCATCCGGATAAAGTAAAAACACTCTCCGCCCTATTGGAAGAAGTGAAAAGCGCAAAGAACCAACAATATCGACAGACACAAAACTTCTAACCTAATCTCTATGTCGATAATCAATTAAAAGACTTTAATTGATTACACTTGAATGAGAGAGAAGGATCGTGAGATTCTTCTCTCTTTTTAGAATATCGCTCTCTTCATAAAAGATACGGAATAAAAACGTATCTTTGCAGCCATGAACAATAATTTATTACCTATACATTTCGCTCCGCTCCAAGGCTATACAGACGCGGTATATAGGCTGGCACACGCCCGTATATTCGGTGGCATCGACACTTACTATTCCCCTTTTGTACGTGTGGAACATGGTGAGATCCGTCGTAAAGACGCACGCGATATAAGTTCGAAGAATAACCGGGAAGGAATACACCTGATTCCCCAGCTGATTGCATCACAGCCCGACAAGCTGGAACAGATAATCACTCTTTTCATCGAGAACAATTATCAGGAAGCAGATATCAACTTGGGATGCCCTTTCCCAATGTTGGCCAAACGTCACAATGGCGCCGGAATGTTGCCGTATCCGGACGAGGTAAAAGATCTGCTGACCGCCGCAATAGAAAAATACCCTCAAATCCATTTCTCCGTCAAACTCCGGCTGGGTTGGGAAAATGCAGAAGAATGCCTCGCACTGCTGCCATTGTTCAATGCCCTTCCTTTGACACATATCATCCTACATCCGCGTTTAGGGAAACAACAATACAAGGGAGAGGTGGATTTAAGTGGATTTGAGGCTTTTTATAACGGGTGCGAAAAGCCTTTATTATACAATGGAGACCTGCATACAGTGGAAGATATACAAACGATTACAGAACACTTTCCAAAATTGGCAGGAGTAGTCATAGGACGTGGCCTGCTCGCCAATCCTGCCCTGGCATGGGAATACCGACAAGGGAAAAAGCTCTCTCCCGATGAGATAATTGAGAAAGTAGGACAGTTGCATGCAGAAGTTTACAGCACCTATGAAGAGTTACTGCAAGGCGGAGAAACACAGTTGCTAATGAAAATGAAAAGTTTTTGGGAGTACCTGATGCCCGACGGAAACCGTAAAGCAAAAAAAGCCATACACAAAACCAGTAAATTAGCCAATTACCGGATAGCAGTAAATAATTTACTTTCTTCATATAAATGAAACGGGAACTACAATCCTAAAAGCACCGGTTTTCTCACATGAAAATGAAAAACAATCTATGAATAACCTTCTATCCACAGATTGTTTTTTTATTATACTGTAATTATAGGCCAAACCTCCTCCCAGAGCCCCTATAACACTACTATCATGTACAAAATTAGACTATTTCCGAACGATTACCTTATATATCTGCCCTATCATATTAATATTTTTGCACTGTGATTTTGTACTCACAGAAATGGAATTATAACCTTATTAATCAATTAAACCAATATTTATGAAAAAGAAGCTGATCTTTTTGAGGGCATTAAGTACAGTATTGCTTTTTGTCTTTTTCGTAACACAAACCAATGCACAGGCATTGACCGTTACAGGTACTGTAAATGATAACTTCGGTCCTGTCATCGGCGCATCTGTCTTTGTAAAAGGAACCAACAACGGTTGTATAACCGACCTTGATGGCAACTTCACCCTATCCAATGTACCTTCCAAAGCGGTATTGGTAGTTTCATTTATCGGCTATCAGACACAGGAAATCCCCGTAAACAACCAAAAGAAATTCACTGTCAATTTAACAGAAGACGCCCAACAACTGCAAGAAGTCGTTGTCGTTGCTGTGGGATATGGCGATGTCCGCCGCAAGGACCTGACAGGTTCCATCGCCAAAGCAGACATCAAAGAATTGACTAAAACCCCTGTCAACAACGTCGCCGAATCCTTAGGCGGACGTATTGCCGGTGTACAGGTTTCATCGACAGACGGCGGTCTGGGGGATAACTTCAATATTGTTATCCGCGGTGCCGGTTCATTGACCCAAAGTACGGCTCCTTTATACGTCATTGACGGTTTTCCACAGGAAACATCCAACATGGGCTCTTTGAACCCCAACGACATTGAATCGATTGATGTTTTAAAGGACGCTTCAGCTACTGCCATTTACGGTTCGCGCGGTGCCAATGGTGTGGTCATCATCACAACGAAGAAGGGAAAAGCAGGCAAACCGACTATCTCCTACAATGGAAGTTTCACAGTAGGTTTGGTAAACAATACCCCCGAAATGATGAATGGATATGAATTCGTCAAGCTCCAACAAGAAATCATGGGTACAGAAGATTTCACCAACATGTATCTGAAAGACGGGCTTACATTGGAAGATTACCGTAATTTCAAATCCTACGATTGGCAGAAAGAAATCTATCGTACCGCTTTAAGCCACAACCACCACGTACTCCTGAATGGCAATGCTGGAGATTTGAAATATTCCACATCAGTCTCTTACAACAACCAGCAGGGTGTTATTATCAATTCAGACCTGAGCAGATACCAGGCACGTGTCAATTTGAGCCAACAATTCAATAAAAGATTGAAGGTAGACGCTAACGCAAACTTTGCCAGCACAGTGCAAAACGGTCCCAATCCCTCTACCAATACTTCATCCATGTCTACAGCCTTCATGTACAGTGTATGGGCATATCGTCCCGTATCACCCTCAGGAGCCGATTTAATGGAGGAGATCTATGACACAGACATTGATATGGCGGAGGATTATCGTTTTAATCCCGTATTATCAGCAAAAAATGAATACCGGAAAAATACCACTAATACATTGCAGGCAAACCTCAGTGCAGAGTATGAAATCATTAAAAACTTAAAGTTCAAGGTTTCGGCAGGCTATTCAAGCCGCGACCTCAAGAAAGAAGAATTCAACGGTCCCAATACCCGTACGGGAAACTCCCATCCCTCCAATACGCAAAGTAAAGGCATCAATGCCAAATTGTACCAGTATGAATTCAGAAGCTATCTAAACGAGAACACCTTGACCTATCAGTTCAATAAGAACCGTCACAGCATGAACGCATTGGCAGGTTTGAGTTTACAAAAGAACAGTGACTACGCCCATTCTGTGGCAACCGAACACATCAGTAATGAATCTTTTGGAATGGCAGGCCTGGACAAAGGAACTAACCAAACAATCGAAAGCAATCAGGGAGAAAACAAGATGATGTCCTATTTTGGCCGTATCAATTACAACTTTGACTCAAGATACTACATCACTGCTTCCATGCGTGCTGACGGTTCTTCCAAATTCCCGAAAAACAACCGTTGGGGATATTTCCCTTCCGGATCCGTAGCATGGGCGTTTGGTCGTGAAGCCTTTATTTCGGAAAACGCCTCTTGGCTATCCAACGGAAAATTACGTATCAGCTACGGCCAGACCGGTAATAATCGTGTAGGCGACTTTGATTATATGGCTAAACTGATAACCAGCGATGATGTCTACAAATATCCATGGAACAGTTCCTTTACCCCTGGTTTCCATATTTCCAATAAGGCCAACTCACAACTCAAATGGGAAACAACCGAACAGTTCGACTTCGGTTTGGATTTAGGCTTCCTCAACGGACGCATCAATCTGACTGCCGATTATTATATAAAGACAACCAAAGACTTGCTCCTTCAGGCCGACGTTCCGGGAAGCTCCGGGTTCACAAGCGCGACACTCAACGTAGGAAAACTCGAAAATAAAGGTCTTGAAGTTACTTTAGAAACCATTAATATGAAGAACAAGAAATTCTCTTGGACTTCCAACTTCAATATAGCATTCAACTCCAATAAGATCACCGCACTGACAGAAGGCAAAGGCGAAATTACCAGCTATGTGAGTTGGGATAACAAATATAAAACCATGCCCGCATATGTCAGCCGTATAGGAGAATCGGCAGGCAAAATGTATGGTTTCATCTATGAAGGTACGTATAAAGAATCCGACTTCAATGTTACCACAGGAGCAAACGGAAAGACAGTATACACCCTTAAAGAAGGAATCCCGGCTTATGTGAAGGACTGCCAGCCTGGCGATCCTAAATACAAAGACATGCCGACCATAGATACCAATGGTGACGGCATTCCCGACACAGGCGACGGTGTTATTACAGATGACGACCGTACAACCATCGGTGACGGCCTTCCCAAATGTACAGGCGGTTTCACAAACAGTTTTACGTATAAGAATTGGGACCTCAGCATCTTTTTGCAATGGAGCTTAGGAAACGATATCTTGAATGCCAACCGTATGGTTTTCGAGAACCCTGCCAAAAAGAAGAACACCAACATGTTTGCATCTTATGCCGGACGTTGGACTCCTGAAAACTCCGGCAGCGACATGCCGCGTGCAAACGCCCTCGGTTCCAATGAATACAGTTCCCTTTATGTGGAAGACGGTTCATTCCTAAAACTGAAAACAATCTCCTTAGGCTATAATTTCTCCGCAGCCATGTTGAAGAAAGCACATATCAGTTCTGCCAGAGTATTCGTTTCTGCAGAAAACATTGCGACTATTACAGGATATTCAGGTTCCGACCCGGAAGTTTCTACACGTAGCTCCGTTTTGACCCCGGGCTTTGACTGGTCGGCATACCCTCGTTCATTCAACGCTTCTATCGGAGTAAACCTTACTTTCTAATTACAAACGTATAAAACAAAAGCAATTATGGAAAAATTCTATAATATCCTCAGAAAAGCCCTTGTCATCATTGGAGTATTCTCCATGACTTCATGCGACTTCCTCGAAACCGAACCTTTCGACTTTGTTTCTCCCACTACATTCTACAGAAACGAGTCTGAATGTACAATGGCACTTGCTGCCGTATACTATCCAATGGCCACCAATATCCTTTATGGAAATTTCTATTCAACAGAAATGACGAATATTGATGACCTAAGCTACTACACCCGTAACTCCAATTTTTCCGGAAAACTATGGGCAAATGACTATACCAGCAGCACCAAAGAGATCTGGGATATCTGGGCGCAATTATATACCGGAATTAAAAATGCCAACGGCCTGCTTGAAAATATCGATAAAGCAGAGATGGATGAACCTATAAAAAACAGGATTAAAGGTGAAGCAAAATTCCTCCGAGCCTATTATCATTTCCTGCTGGTACAAGCTTTCTATGAAGTTCCTATCCGCAAGCAGTCTTTAGACGACATTAATGCTGCCAGCATACCGGCCACCCCCCACGCTGAAGCCTTAGACTGGATTATTGAGGAAATGGAAGACTGCCTTTCTTTAGTTGACAATAAAGAATATGATAAAAGTCCTTCTCACGTAAAAGAGAACACCGTATATGGTATTCTGGCACGTGTGTGCTTATGGCGGGCAGGAGCACCGTCCAATGGCGGAGAGGCTTTCTACAAAAAAGCAGCCCAATATGCCAACGAAGTCTATAAATCCAAAAAACATGATTTGAATCCCGATGTATATGCCATGTGGAAATGTATGGCTACGGATAAGTATGACACCCAGTATAACGAATCCATCTGGGAAGTGGAATTTATAGGAACCCGTCTGGACAATAACTATACAGAAAGCCGTATTGGCAATACCATCGGTAACGCGCAAAGAAACGGTGAAGCGTCAGGTAAAGGTTATACCTACGCTTTCTACGCAGGCACACTGGTACTTTGGGACTTATTCGAGAAAAATAGCACAGATAAACGTCGTGACCTTTCCATGGCACCTTATTACCTGAATGCAAAAGATGCGCAAGTGAAATGGAAAAAACATGAAATTACCATGCGCCGTTGCGGAAAGTTCCGCCGCGAATGGGAAACAGCCGAAGCCAAAAATAAAAACTGGACTCCCGAAAACTATCCGATTCTACGCTATGCTGACGTCTTGCTGATGCTGGCAGAGGCTGAGAACGAAGTAAACAAACAACCCACAGATTTGGCTTATACAGCCCTCAATCTGGTGCGCAAACGTGCAGGCATCCCCGAAGTGAAAAACCTCTCTTATGATCAGTTCCAACAGGAGGTGCGCGATGAACGTGCACGCGAACTCTGTTTTGAGTCTATCCGCAAGTTCGATTTGGTGCGCTGGGGCATATACACTGACAGAATGCAGAACGTATTAGGAGCAGCAGCGGCCGACAAACGCTGGAACTCACAGTCTCAAAGTGATGTCAAAGCAGATAAGACCGGTGGTAAATACAACTTTGCCGGTACTGTTGCGGCCAAAACAGAAGAAAAACATCAGTTCTATCCTATCCCCAATAAGGAACTGTCTGTAAACACCAAACTGGAACAAAACAAATGGTGGAAATAAAGCCGCAAGACTTCTAACCTTACCGTCTCTTATCAATAGTAAAATAGACCTTAATCAATTTTATTTCAAAGAGGAGAGTAACCCGCAAGGTTCCTCTCCTCTTTTTCTGTCCGAATGAATGATTTATCTACCTGTTTTGTACAATCTGCACACATAATAAGAGCAATATTCCGTAGTTTTGCAATATATAAATTAATCACCTTAAATTATTTTGATAGCTATGACGCAGAAAAACGTTCTACTATTTCTAATCTTACTCTACTTCAGTTCGCCTGCTGTTGCACAACTTACAGGCTTTGAAAAAGAAGTTCCCCAAAACTTCAAGAGTTCCAATGGACAAGAGTTAGCTTTATCTTCATTATACTATAAGGAGGGTAATAAAAGCCTGGAATGGAACTTCTCCCCAAACAGTATATTAAACATTCCGTCCGAATCTGTCTTTACCTTGAATGACGACAATGGAATTACTTTATGGATTTACAATGAAGAGCCTCAGCAAGACACCTTGCGTTTTGAGTTTTATTCTCCTACGGGACACGTTTCCTACCATTTTGGCTTCCGGCTGTATTCTGCCGGATGGCGTGCCTGCTGGATAAGCTTCAAATACATGCAGGGAGATAAAAAAGAAAAAGAAATAGCCGGATATCGCATCGTTGCTCCCAACCGCACAGGACGTATCTTTTTAGACCGTCTGACCTTCCCGGTACAGAAAATTAATGACCGCACTACTCCGGATTTACAAATGCCGACCAACAACTCGCTTACTTATCGCGATCTATGGCATTGGTGTCGTGTCTGGCAGTGGGAACAATACCGATACGACCTACCTTTGAGCAAAGCACTGACCACAACCGAAAAACAAGAGCTGGCTACCATAGAAGCGCGACTTACCGAGGCGCTTGACATTAAAAAAGCGCCTCGAAAAGATGTGTCAAAAGCCTATAATACATTCAAAACAGCTGCTATCCGCCCATCCGGAAATGGTTTCACCGGCGCTCCTATTATCGCCCCCGATGAGCTAAACCGCCAAAAAGGAGAAATCTCCTTAAATGATCTGGAAGATATGCTATCAGGATTTGCATACGACGCCTGCTACAATCACTCCGCCCAATCCATGAAGAATTACTTCCTTGTCTGGGATTATGCCATCAATCAAGGTTTTGCCTTTGGCAGCGGCATGGGGACCAACCATCACTATGGTTATCAGATCAGGAAAATATATACCACAGCATGGCTGATGCGTGATGCCATTTGGAAAGCTCCCAATAGGGACAACATTCTTTCTGCACTCATTTTCTGGTCTGCACTGCAAGAAACAAGAATACCTTATCAATATGGTCGGGACGAGCTTTTAGACAGCTGGCATACTTTGCTAATGCCCAAAACCATATCTGCTCTTATGTTTGTGGACGAAAGAGAAAGGGCACGCGCCCTAACAGGACTTTCAAGATGGTTGAGCGGCTCTTTGCAATACAGCCCGGGCACAATAGGAGGAATCAAAGTGGACGGAACAACTTTCCATCATGGAGGATTCTACCCGGCCTATACTACCGGAGTGCTTGCCATGGTGGGACAGTTCATCGCACTCACCAGCCACACCCAATACGTTCCTACTCAGGAAGCACGCCAAGTCTTAAAATCCGCTTTTATATCTATGCGCAACTACTCCAACAGTCGCGAATGGGGCATCGGCATCAGTGGAAGACACCCTTTCGGAGGTGGCATGAAAGATGATGACGTAAAAGCATTTGCCTACCTTGCCCTTTCCGGCGATTTATCGGGAGAAGGCAATACATTCGACCACCATTTAGCAGCCGACTATCTGAGACTTTGCGACAAGGATACTCCGGAAGCAGAATATTTTAAAAAGAAAGGTATTACCCCTGCAAAAGCTCCACAAGGCTTTTTTGTATACAATTACGGTTCGACAGGAATCTTCCGTCGTAACGACTGGATGGTGACCTTAAAAGGATATACTACCGACGTATGGGGAGCCGAGATCTATAAAAAAGACAACCGGTACGGACGTTACCAAAGTTATGGTTCCGTCCAAATCATGGGATATCCCTCGCGCATAGCCAGCGGCTATGATGAAAACGGGTGGGATTGGAATCGTCTGCCTGGAACAACCACCATACATTTACCATTCGAACTATTGGACAGCCCGCTACCCGGAACCACAATGGCCCACTCCAAAGAAAACTTCTCCGGCAGCAGTGCATTGGAAGGGAAAAACGGTATGTTCGCCATGAAGTTAATGGAACGCAACCTGAAAAACTTTACTCCGGATTTCGTAGCCCGCAAATCAGTCTTTTGCTTTGATAACCGTATGATATGCCTAGGCACAGGTATCAGTAACAGCAATGCATCTTTTCCAACCGAAACAACTCTTTTTCAAAGTACATTCCAAAAAGGGAAAACCGACATTCATGTGGACGGAAAGCTGAGAAACGAGGCCTTTCACCAGACATTAGATGACAAAAAACGCCATTATATTCAGGACGGATATAATAATTATTATTTTATCAACGGCAACGACGTGCAGATACAAATTGCTCACCAAGTATCGCGACACGAAAAAAACCGCACTGAAACACAGGGAACCTTTGCCTCTGCCTATATCAATCATGGAGTATCACCGCAAAATGCCCAATACGAATACATGATACTGGTACAGCCCACACCTGAAGAGTTGAAAGCAGTCCGTCGGAAAGCACCCTACCGGATCCTCCATAAAGATGATACTGCCCACGTGGTCGCCGACAATCAAACCGGTATTACCGCCTATGCAGCTTTTGAGACTTACTCTCCTGCAAAAGATGAGATATTCCTCTCCATCCCGGCAGAAACAATGGTAATGCAAAAGCAGGCAGGCTCCAAACTTTTACTCAGTGTATGCGATCCGAACTTGAATATATCCGAGAAAACCTACACGACCAAAGAGCCCAGCCGTCCGATTGAAAAGAAATTAATTCTTAAAGGGAAATGGAGAAGTACAGCTCCCAATAACAAAATAACCGTACATTCCAATCAGACAGAAACCGTTCTCATTGTAACTTGCCAACATGGGCAACCCGTAGAATTCACATTATCACGTAAATAAATCTTTAATGGATGAAATTACATACCCGGAATCAGGTGCACCTCAGGACGTATCTGAACTACATGATGTAATTTCATCCATTCACTCAGATAAGCACGATGCTGTGCAAGTATCTCCTGATACTTCTTCTCTATGGCCAAATTCCGCATCTCGCCACGATCCTTTTCCATGTCATAAAGCTGTTCACGATAAAGCCCCTTATCATATAATACATACTTATAATGCGGGGTACGCAAAGCCCAGCCACGTGTAACACCTTTGTCAAATGTCGTTTCAGTAACGACATAAGGCTGGTGCATCTGTTCCGGATCCGCATTTTCCACCAAAGCCTTAAAAGAAACGCCATGCAAGCCTCCGGGAAGGGGAATACCTGCCCAGTCACATACGGAAGCGAAAAAATCAACACCTGCGTTAATGAGCTGAGGCATTTCCTTACCGGCATTCTTCTTTCCGGGAAGGGTTACTATCAGAGGAACATTCACAACTTCTTCGTATAGGGCCGATTTCTGATTCCAATGGTGCGCTCCTACTCCGTCACCATGGTCGCTCGTAAAGATAATAACTGTATTCCTCCACAAATTCCGCCTGTCAACGGCATCGACAATCTTACCGATTTCGGCATCCACCTTCTCTACTAACCGAAAATAAAGACTACGGTAACGGCGCCAGTCATCAGGTGAATAATGGCGGGTGGGATAAGCTGAGTAATTCAAACCCTGTTCATAGTCTATCACATCGGCATCATAAGGATTACGGGCAAAGTTGGAAGGCAGTCCGGGCCACTCATCTTGAGAGAGTTCGGGCAGATTGCCAAACGGCAGATTCTGGCTACGGGCATATTCGCATATATTGTGAGGATTGTCAAAGCCCACCACAAGAAAGAAAGGTTTGGAATGTTTCCGGTCAAGGAAAGCGACAGAAGCCTCCGCCAGTCCGTTGTCATTATGCGGATGAATGGCAGAAAATCCAAATTCCTTATCAGGCATGGACGGCGTATGCACATGCCACTTCCCGGCATAGGCACATTCATAGCCGGCATTTTGCACCAACCAGCCCAAACTAGCAGTGCGCAACGAATCGGCCATAGGCACATTATTGCGTGCAAGGCCAACCTCGTGGGAGGTATATCCCGTAAACATGGACGCCCTGGAAGGTCCGCTCAAAGGAGCAGAACAATAGGCATTCCTAAACAAGACACCCGACTGTGCCAGACGATCCATATTGGGTGTATGCAAATCCGCATTCCCCATGCAACTCATGGCAGAAGCGGTCTGCTGGTCGGTTACGATATAAATGATATTCGGCAACTCCTTTGCCCCCGTCAATGAAGGGGCAAAAGCTGTTGCAAACAACATGATATTCTTTAATTCTATCATAGTAAAAATCTCCTATAAAAGTTTATTTACGTAATTCCACATCAAAACTAGCCGCATCCCTGCATGTAAAACGCAGTACGGTCTGTTTCTTATCTGCTGAAACAAGCTTGCAATAGGGAGTCTCCGCCACTTGCCACAAGCCTTTCAAAGTAACGGTTACGGGTATTTCCCCACTATCATTATCAATCCATGGCCGGGAATAGATACTCCGTTCAATCCGTTTACCATCCTTGTCAAAAGCCTCATCGCTCGAACCGCGGTACAATGCCAGATCCGGTTGGGAAACTGTCAGCAACAGCTTGCCGTTATTTTCACGCACCATTACCAAACAGGAAGTGTCCGCCTTCTGCAACAAACCATCTGCCGGAAGCGACCGGGGAGTTTCAAACAATACGTAAGAAGTGATATTATCCGTCAGAGAATGGACAATATGGGCGTTACGATCCTGCTGGAGAACTCTATAAGCGGGGTTCTTTGCAAATGTTTTCAAGGAAGCCGCATCGGTATGAGGCAATACGGCATATTCATAAGAAGCAGCTTCCGGAGCCTTTCCATGTTGCAGTGTCAAGGAGACCCAATCACCCGAGGTGGGCTTCGCACTCCGCTCGCCTACTGTGACTTGCGGGAAATTCCTTTCATATTTCGCATCCGCCATAGAGTGCTTGGAAAGGTAATACCCCACCCCATTCGGATCGATATAAGTCTGT
>OGDD01000509.1_pt1 | contig 38473 bp, 34 predicted proteins | sample 1570301 | NCBI WGS metagenome assembly OGDD01 (sample SAMEA2581971, study PRJEB24529) | metagenome | biome: Human gut stool | place: China | collected 2011 | reverse complement strand
ATCAAGGTTTTAAAAGAATTTTAGAACAATAAAATGGGTAGTTTTTGACACTACCGACGAAGAATTGGAGGAAATGTAATGTTAAATATGATTAGTATAAATTTGGACTCGATTACAACTCAGGAAGCATTTATTATTAATAAAGCTCCGATAGATGGAAAAGAAATGAAACTTACACTTTCACGAAAGTGTACTCCAACAAATGATGCTCTAAATAAATATATCGGCTATTGCTCTGCTGAAATGAGATTTGCAGATGAACTTGATGTTGATATGCTAGATACCTCTTTCCTTGTAAAAGTAGTATTATCTGCCGAGTTTAGTTCTCCAGATTGCTCTACAAAGTTTTCAACGGATGAATTAACCGAATATACTCTATTACAAATGTTTCCGCATGTTCGTGCCACTCTTGCTTCCATCATGGCGTCCGCCGGACTTACACCTTATTTGATTCCCACAAATGGCATAATTCAATGATAAAATATTACAACACATAAACAAGCCCTGCTTGAAACATCCAGCAGGGCTGATAGAAGTCATTTATGTTTTATAAGACATTGTAAGAACTTTTTTCTTTTCTTACCAAGTACAAGTTTCTAAATGAGCATCACCTTTCTTTTTGACAAGGATTTCTGTAATATCTTTATATACATCATCTGATTTAATGAATACCCAATCATCAAAATATGCAAAAATTTTATGATATTTGCTAAATAATTCGTACATAGACAGCTTGCCATCACATTGAATTTCTTTAAAAACTTTTTCTAAATCATACCCTTCTTTTTTTATAAACTCATTAAAATCAGAATAAGTACATCTATATTCATCAAGTATATATTTAAGTAATTCGTCTTCCAATTTTCTTCGATATTCAAATTCGTATCCCGCCTTATCCAGATTATTTTTCACTAATTCCAGAGGCAGCTTAATACGAAACGGTCCCGGAATAATATAATACCATTTATGATCCAAATCATAAAAATACCCATAATCAATCCAATTAATTTTACTGAAAATTTCACGTTCCGTGTTACCTAACCAAAACGGTCTTCCTGTTGGTGCATTCGTTTCCATAATGGAACATCCACCATTTTCACTCCCAACTCTTCCGACACATGCAGTCTGCCCTGGTCCTTCAAACTCTTAAATTTCCGTAAACAAACTCCTCTGCATCTTGTTTCTCCTTATCATATATTGTAAATTTAATCCATGCATATCGCTCTCCCGGTATATTACCAGTTTTCCTCCGAATAATACGAACTCTGTGTAACTTTCCCATTACACAAGAATGGGAAGATTTATCGGAAGCAGATACCGATGTTTCTTCTTTGTTAAAGTTTAACAATCATGTTGAAACCATCCAGCGGATATTAACCATGCGTTACAATCCGATTCGGAAGGAGGTTCGATCAATATGTGCAGAGCATTTGAATAATGGCAGGAAGAATGCATTCAGAAAGGCATAGCAACTGGAATTCAGCAGGGCATTCAAACTGGAATTACACAGGGTGAAATTATGGGTACCCTTAAAACCTATAAAAAATTCTCTGTTTCAAAAGAGGAAACTTTCAAAAATATCATAACCGATTTTTCTTTATCCGAGGAAGATGCACGGAATTATATGGAAAAATATTGGTAAGATTCTGCAACTGATGAAGACCGTGCCAACCGGATTGATTACTGGGCACGCCTCTTTACCGCAACTACATGGGAAGAAATTAAAATGCTTGCTCAAAATAATGATTTTATTGCTTCCGCTTCTCAATCTCTCTATGAATCGAATGCGGATGAGATTACAAGAGAAAAATGCCGCGCCCGTGAGAATTATATGTGCCTGGAGCGAAAACTTGCTGAACAGGAAGCTGCACTTTCTGAAAAAGATAATACCCTTGCAGAGAAAGACAATGTCATTGCAGAAAGGGACAATGCTCTCGCTGAAAAAGACAAACTCATTAGACAGCTCCAAAAACAGCTTGCCGAAACTCGCACTACAGATTAATACGGAAAAATACAAATCAGCCGCAAAATACAACTAAAAAAAGAATCCGCACTCTCTCATCTATAAAGGCAGTACGGATTCTTCTCTTATTTCATGTCATTAAATTTTATATCCCGCGGCATTCATTCTCTTCATAAATTCTTTTTCTGTAATCCCAAGTTTTTCTGCACCACGTTTTGGCTTATAGTCACCTTCCTGTACGCTTAAAAATATTTCATTCTCGCGTCCTTCTTCACGTCCTTCCTCACGCATTTTGTTATCTCTCATAAGTAATGTCATATATTCCAGCCTCCATTCCTCATGATTTCTAGCCTTCTGAACTGCATCATCCAGTTTTCTGACCAGCTCGGTTTTGCCCTGACGTCCGCTGACCATCCATTCTAAAAATTCCTTCATCTCTGGTGACACATCATCAGCATCTCCTCCTGCACACAAAAAAATCTTTGTTACTTCATCCTCCAGCGTTATCTCTGGCAATTCTTTGCAGCAAGTCTTAAACGTATACTTGTGCAGACCTGCCTTAAATTCATCAAACGGACAGATGAAAATGATGTAGCTTTTCTTCAGTTCACTGTAATCTGCACCTCTCTCTATGAGGTTCAGATCTATCATCCCCTGATAATATCTGGCTCGTTTGGGGAGATTGCTGTTATCCTTTGTCTGCATCTCGCAGTCATAGACAACATTTTGGTCGTCCTCGCTGTACACGTCAAACCGGACTCCTTTTCCATCCGCCGTAATCTCAATCGGTTTCTGCTGATCGAGCCTCGCAAATGCTCCTACCTTTTTTCCGATAATAAGTTCCAGCAGTTCGTGACACAGCTCTGGGTTCGTTGTCAGCACCTTACAGAACATAAAATCATCTGTAAAGCTCAGTTCTTCATATTTGTTCATTGATTCCTTTCTTCTCTCCCTAGCCCATCTGTATTATAACATTGAAACAGAAAATGGGCAATAAAAAGTCAAACTTGCATTTCTCAATTTCACTTGACCCTTTCCGCTCAGTAGTTCAAAATATAGATACGGAACAGAAAGCATGGCTGAGTTTCCTTACCGCAGATGATCCGGATGAAATTGTCCAGCTCGTCAATGCCTATCCGGAATTTCTTCCATGCTATCGGGATATTATTTCATTTCGAAGGAGGCCGAAAGAATTGATTACTACATTTTCAGATGCACTTCGTGAGATGGATCGCAATACGAAAGTCTATATGGTTGAGCAATTAGCTAAGGAAGTTCAGGAGAAAGATCATGCTCTTGCCGAAAAAGATAACACTTTTGATATATCAATTCTATTGAATTACATATGTCATTTTTCCAAAAATGCACATCGTACAACATTCCTTTTCCCGTCATAAAGAACTTCTCAATCTTATTAATAATCTCATCACTTGTTTTAGCAATCTCTTCTTCATCTATTTTAGTCATGAAATCCACATTCCTGTTTTTCCAGCATTTTGTATAACACATCACTTTCCAGAAAAGCTTTGGTTTCCATATAATATCTTGAAGAAAGGAATTTAATGCTTTCCAGTCACCGTTTACATTTTCACCGACCAGATAGCTTCGCCATGATGGTGCATATAGAATTCTTTGTTTATCAGATTTATTTGCTTTATGCAATTCATCAAATCTTGGCAGTCCAACTTTCCATAAATCAGTTTTTGCAAAGCCATTCTAACGAAAAATACGATAATCTACATCACATGCAACAACTATCTTATCCGCAATTATTTTTTCAGGAGAATACTTCCACGGCATATCAATATGTAAAACCCCATGCTGCAAATATATCGTCTCAAACTGAATTTGATTCGCATATCGGCTATATTCTTTTTCAGGAAATGGAAATACATTATTATTTTCAATAAAAGCCGTAATGACCTTTGAAGCATGTAATAAAAGTTCCACATACTTTTTAGAGCCAAATATTATGGTATTTGCTTTTGGTGGAATAAACTTATTTTGTTTTTTATCCGTAAGCACATAATGTCGATCAACACCATCGCTCATTGTTATGTCATGACAAAATTGTTTCAATCCATTATCTATCGCAACTCCAAAGCAATCGTAATACAGCCAGATTTCTTTCTCTGGCTTTTTCTCTTCAACTTCTGAAAAATACCATTGATTTTCATGATATATGATTTTTCACTCGATCTTTGATATATTCCATCAACTCCGCATGAATTGGAATAAGTGGCATAAAATAATAGCTTGTCTTAAGCTCCGCTGTATCAAATTTAACTTTGAACCATAAATTCTGAACCTCTCTCGCATCACACTCATATTCAAATTTCCAAAATCTTTGTATCGGCCCGTGCGACAAATAATAATTGTGTGTACTAGGGGAAACATGAATTGGGCTGCCCTGTATTCCATTTTCTACAGCATAAAACTCAAATGAACCTTTGTAAAACTGAAAAAATACACTTTTTAAGAAACCTAGCAATCTTACTTTTGTTCCATGTACAGTAAGTTTTGTAACCACAATCTCAATATTATCAGAATTAAGCACTACATTACCTTTGCTGAATAAACTGACACTATCTGCTATTTTTTATGATGTTTTAATATTTTTTCTCTTTCATTATGACGCAAATATAATAATCCAAGCTCTGTTTCTATCAATTTTCGAAATGATGGAATAATCTGTTCAAATAATATTTCTTCGAATTCTGCCTCTGATCTAAATTCATTTTCATCATAATAATCATAAAACTTCTTTCCATATGTGGATATAATTAAATAACCTGTACAAAACGTATAATTATTATGTTTAAATGACATTTTATGTGCTGAAATCGAACCATATTTTTTATGTCTTCCATCTTTTTCACTAACACAATAACGTTGCTGATTAATCAACTTAACTTTATCATTTTCAAATGATGCCGTCTTATCATTTGCTACCAAATAATGATAATATGAATCTTTTCTATTAACAAGTTCTTTCAAATCAAAACTCGCTGTCGAATCCTTTCCTGTAATCCATTTCCATCCATTCCATTTTTCAGATTCGCTTTCGGTCACATTTTTTTTAGAATGCTTAGGATACTTGTATATAAAAGATACGGATACATACTCTAAATCAATATGTGTAATATCAGAAACCAATGTTTTTAGTTCATCACATACTCTTTCTAAATATCTATGTGGATTATATAGTAATATATTTTCCTTATAATTATAATGCAGCTTATTGGTTTCATCTTTTATAAACTCGCCCTTTATTTTTTCGCAATTGGCTATTCTATCCAATACTTTTCTTGAAATATAAAACCTTTTATTCGTATCAATTATATTTTTTGCATCATTCAATTCTTTACAGTCACGCACTGTGATCTTGAACACAAAATATGTATCAATTGCAAATAATAGCAATACAATTATTATCTTGCCTGCGTTAGTAATAAAAGTATTCGGTATTATTTCAAAAATTAGTGGAATTGCAAAAGGTAAAACAGTAAATATTAATGCCTTACATATACTCTTAGAAATATCGTTCTTCATATACTTTTCTCCCTTGCATTCATTTGCTCATCCTAAGAATTAACATCATTTTCTCTTAACTATAACTTCATCATCTCACAGATTTTTTCATAAACTCTTTCACAATTTCTTTTATCGTTATACACAAAAAATTGATCCATTCTTTGACGATATATGCCTTTCAATTCATACTGATTTTCCTTATATCCACTTCGATATTTTTCATTGCAATATGGTGTTATGGTCAAAAGAGTTTTTAAAACTCGCTGACTTCCAACATATAGTACCTTGAAAATTTTACACAATCGTTTTTGAATAGATATTAGGTATTTTTCCCTTGTATTTCAGTCAGTCCCGTACTGGCATCCTGTCAACATGATATTTTCTTTGCAATAAGGAAGGAACTGTTTCTACACCATTGCGGATTCGAAAGAGATTTTTAAATTCTTCTGTTCCCATCATCTATTTTTATTGTAAATGAAGCTGTGAAGGAATCTCTACAACCTTCTCGTATAACCGCTGATATTTTAAGTTTGCTATATTTTCCATCCAAAACAAACGTGATATCGCTATTATGTCCATTATTAATAAAAGCATTAGCATGAGAATTATTAAACGATTCCTTTACTACTCCGTTATCTAACACTCCACTATTTTTACTGTTTACATATAATCCAAACAAGTTTGTCTTATCTGCCAATACCCTTCCAACATTAATGTTCCCGTCCTCTTTAGAATAGGACTCCGTCTCTGGCAAAAGCTTTATTGCAATCTCACGGCTCCAGTACTCTCTGCCATTGATGTTTACTATAGAGTTATTAGTATCAACTGGAATTTTCTTACCATCTATAGACAATCCCAACGATTCAAACAATAAATCAGGACTTCCGCTTACCTGTGATTTAAGAAATTCATTTAATTCCTTTTTCTCTGTATAATCACTGAAGTATTGCTCATTTTGCTGTTTTAATGTAGAGTTATCCTGTTTTAATGTGGCATTTTCCTCCTGTAAATCGCTATACGCATCCGCCAAGTCTTTCCAGTCATTATTTGTTCCGTTTAGCCTTATCTTTCAAATCAACTTCTAATTTATATCTTATTTTATGTCACTAAATTTTAGCTTCTGTGGCTTTTGGTTCCTACCTTCCTACACTTCACTTTAAACCATTTTTCCGCAACTCTCCATGAAATGGCATTTTTCCACTTATTACCTTTCATATTAAGTAATCTTCTGTGATACCTTTCAGAATCAACATGCTTCAACCATTTCAATCCTTTTAAAAAGTCAAGCATACCACGAATTACATAATATTCTGAAACAAAATCACCTGCTACATGATAAGAAGTAATCGTCTCATGCCACTTATTCAAGACAGCCTGTGAATCCAGCCACGGAAAATGAATGGCATTAACAAACAACGGATTTCTTGTATCATAATAAAGCATAATCGGTGTCTGTCGTTTATCAAATGTCTCATGCCACACGTGCACACCCTCAATGATAATGGGAGTTCTGCCACACCGAAGTCCATACTCTACATCATCACAATGTATGAAAAAAGGTAAAACATCATTTTCCCTCACAAAGCTCATTGGAAAACAGCAAAACCACCATCCTCCATAATCAGCCTCAGAATCATAGACCACATTTCCATAACAATAATCATCTGGTGTAATCTTCCTCATATATTCAACGTGTTTTAAGTCACCATAATTCCATATTTCCGCAGCAGTATACTGAATATCTGGCTTATCCAGACAGAACATCCGACCAGCCACCGGATTAAGTTCATACTGTTCAGGCACGCTTACTAGAAAATCATACAGAATATAAAAAGCATCCAACTCAAACTTCACATCATCATCCATGAAAATAACATGTGAAAAATCAATATTGCTGTTGCGTATCTCCTCTATTCCTCTCTGAAAGCCACCTGAACCGCCCGTATTTTTGTTGTGAAACACATGCAAAAAATCCCCATCATGACATTCCAATTCACAGCCATTATCTATCACGAAAATATGCAGTTTGCCATAATAATCTCTGTCAGTCAAATCAAAAAATTTAGACTGTAACAATTTAGAAATATTATGCTCCACAAAATCATTTCTGTGATATGTACAAATGTTTACAGCAATATTTATATATTTCACATTTTCTCCTCTAAAACACATATGCTATTTAATCTTATATCAGCTCACGCTCACACATATCCAGTGCAGAGGCAATAACAGCATCCATATCATAGTATTTATATTCACCAAGTCGACCACCAAAAATAACCTTCGTTTCCTGATCTGCAAGCTTCCTATAATCTTCATATAGCATTCCGTTTTTCTCATCATTTACCGGATAATATGGTTCATCACCCGGTTTCCATTCAGAAGAAAATTCCTTGGAAATTACTGTCTTTGGCAAATCCTGACCATCTGCATCCTTACCAAATTCAAACCATTTGTGTTCTATAATTCTGGTCCAAGATGTCTCTTCATCTGTATAGTTCACTGCTGCATTGCCCTGAAAATTCGGAATATCAAGCAATTCTGTCTCAAATCGAACTGAACGATACTCCAACGTTCCAAGTTTATAGCCAAAGTAGGAATCTATTGCACCAGTATATACAATCTTATCTGCCATGGCATCCCACTTATCCTTTGATACAAGATAGTCCTCATTCAATTTTACCTCTATGCCTTCCAGCATATTCGCAACCATCTTTGTATATCCGCCAATTGGGATTCCCTGAAATAGTGCATTAAAATAATTATTATCAAATGTCAAACGTACCGGCAATCTCTTAATAATAAATGCCGGAAGTTCCTTACATGGACGTCCCCACTGTTTTTCTGTGTAACCCTTGATCAGTTTTTCATAAATATCACGACCAACAAGTGATATTGCCTGTTCCTCAAGATTTTTTGGCTCTACAATACCGGCTGCTTTTTTCTGCTCCTCAATCTTAGCTACTGCCTGTTCCGGTGTCACTACACCCCACATTTTATTAAAAGTATACATATTAAAAGGAAGTGAATATAATTCACCGTTATAATTTGCAACCGGAGAATTTGTAAAACGATTAAATTCTGCAAACTGATTTACATACTCCCATACCTTTCTATTATTTGTATGAAAAATATGAGCTCCATACTTATGTACCTGAATGCCTTCCACTGCCTCCGTATAAACATTTCCTGCAATATTCGGTCTCTTATCAATTACCAGAACTGACTTTTCTGCCTTCTTTGCTTCATGTGCAAAAACTGCTCCATAAAGTCCTGCACCTACTACTAAATAATCGTATTTCATATGTATCTTGTCTCCTTCTTAGTTTAAAATGTTACATTTCACAGGTTACCATGCGAACTGTAACTTATAAATTAATAAATGAAAAAACTCACTCAGCATATAGTGACAAATTTATTCTTCGTGTGGTAAACTTAAAGCAGATAGATTCTGCAACTGATGAAGACCGTGCCAACCGGATTGATTACTGGGCACGCCTCTTTACCGCAACTACATGGGAAGAAATTAAAATGCTTGCTCAAAATAATGATTTTATTGCTTCCGCTTCTCAATCTCTCTATGAATCGAATGCGGATGAAATTACAAGAGAAAAATGCCGTGCCCGTGAGAATTATATGTGTCTCGAGCGAAAACTTGCTGAACAGGAAGCTGCGCTTTCTGAAAAAGATAATGCCCTTGCCGAAAAAGACAAACTCATTAGGCAACTCCAAAAACAGCTCGCTGAAATTCAATCAACAGATTAATATTGTGGCTTCAGAATCCCATCACATAAAAAGTGATGGGATTCTGTTTGGTCTTATATTATATACTACAGTACATTGTTTTAGCTCCTTTATTCTTAAAATCTGTAAGAAAAATGCATGAAAAATGATTTAATTTCATCAAAATCCTTGCAATGATCATAGCAGAAAATGTGGTAAAAGTCAGTAAAATCAAGTGTTTTCTAGTCAGTAGTAACTAGCTTTCCTTCTTTCTGAATATCACGCTTTAATGAATCAATTTGAACTTGAAGGTTCTCTATCATCGAATTAACCTCTGCTTCCCCAATAAATTTCTCCCACCCAATTAATGTGCATTCAATAACATTGCCAATATATATTTGCGGTCTTTTACTCTTATACGTCATTTGTACAAATTGTACTTCAACAAAATAATTACTTGTTTTTTTTATTGATAACACTCCAAAAGGAACCGGTGTATCTGCTATAGGGTCAAAATTTCCCTGAACCTGCTGAATATAAGAATTTTCAGGCAACTTATCAATTATTTCTTGAACTTTTACCCCTTTTACTAATTTAAGCTGCTGAATTCCACTATATACATTTAAAGACGCTGTTTTGTATGGTGCATATTTTTTATCAATCTTTTTAAGAACAAATTCCTCTGTTCCCATAGGTCTTATTTGTTTCATCAAAGCATTTTTTAACCATTTTTCTGATAATTCTTTTTCACATTGTATAATATAGTTAACACTCTTATAATCTATGGGACTATTGATTATCATATCAATATCATCATCAGATGATTTTATATCTAATAAATGATGAAAAAGTCCCAAACGTCCAAACAACTCTTTAAATCTATTTTCCCCACGCAACGGGTTGATAAAACACGCAAACTGTTTTTCAAATATTGTCGAAAAACAGCCTCCATGATAAGAATCCGTAACTACAAATTGTGCGTATTTAATATACTTCAACCAATCTTCAGGGGTTTTTATACAAGCATCTTCATATCCCATGACATTTCTCGAAAATTCAGGATGCTCAATATCATATGCACATATTATTTTATAACCTAATTTGTTACTTACACTATCAATAATTTTCTTCTTTTCAATATTTCCATCAAGAATATACGCAAAAATATATTTCTCACTCACATCTACCTGAGATTCTTCTGCCATTGTATTATATTCTTCTTTTTTCAATATGAACACAGGATCTATAACTCTTGTCGAATATATTCCAAATTCTTCTCCACACATTTGCACAGCTTCATCTTCTCTGTTTGATATAGAATCAAATCTATTCAAATAGTATGAACAATAATGTTTATCTACATCTGTTCCTTCAAAATGTCGTGCCCCCACCGATGTTGCATACGAAATCTTTCTTTTCTCAGCATCAACAAAATCAAGAAAAAAATAATATTTATATGCATAAACCTTTGGATTCCACAATTGGTCTGAGCCAACTAAAAATGTATCACAGCTTCTATTAAGTATATCTATATTCGGTGACGCATCAAGTGAATATTCTTTACTAATTTGGTATTTTCTATTACCAAAATTTAATGCTATTGGATTTCTGCCCTGTGCATTATATCCCTCAGTCCATAATTCCTTTGGTTTCCTTATCATCAATACACTATATCCAGCATTTTCCAAATATTTATACAGAGCATATGCTGTAAAAATTGCTCCAAAATTACGAGCAAACCATGTAGTAACAAGACCTATATCATATTTGAAATTTTTAGATTGATATACCGCCTTAGAAAAATCCATTCTATTAAAGTCATTTAAGAATCTTCTTGAACCCAAATGATGCTTAAATGGTGCGAAAATTGTTTTATTACATGTCTCTCTGACAAACGACATAGGCACTTTCCTTGAAACTTCTATTGTAGTACAACTGTCATATAATTCTCTGCCACGTACATTATTAACTAACACAAGTGACGTACCTTTTCTGTCATTTAAGCTCTTGTCAAATTTTTCAATATTCCAAAAATCTCCTATACTTATATCCCCTTGCCTAGGCAGTCTTGAAAACTGACAATTTTCACAGTTAGGGCTTAACGACAAATTTGATAAAAACGCCTGATAAAAGCTATCCTTGCCTGCCCTTGTATGCACCTCTTCATCATCTGCCATATATATATTCATTTCAGAAGACCATCCAAAAACGGATTTGTCTCTAAAATCAAGCCGCTTAATTTCTTTACCGTTATAACTATCTTTTAAATACTTTTGCAGTACCTTCGTTGAAGGCACCCCATGGCATATCAAATCTATAGTAAATAAATTATCATTCTTTCCACCTAAAAATGCATATAAGCCTGCAATTTGACACGGTGTTCCACTATATAATACCTTATTTCCATTCTCAATCAAAGCTTTTACATCTTCATATACGTTTTCTGTATTGCTCTGCACATATTTACTGTTCTGTATTCTTGTTAAATCATCTTTATTATTTGTAACAATATGACTAACATAGTAGTTTTCTTTCCAAACCGCTCCTGCAACATAGTGATTATCTCTTTTCAAAAATTCACTTGCAATTGCACTAAAGATTCCTCCAGACGCTGATGTACACCGAATTTCATCCTTAGCCCATGATGCATAACATTCTGGATTGTCCGAATTTTCAAATACATTATTTATCCGTGGACATGTCTCTAAGCATTTGCCACAATCTATACAGATTTTTCTATCCACATTGGCTTTCAAAAACCCATATCTATCCTCAATAATATTTATAGCTTTCACCGGACAAATACTCTTACAAGCACCACATCCATAGCAAAAATTTTCACGTACTTTTTCACTAACATTCATACAAAGCTCCTTCTTCCATTGTCATATTGTAATATTCCACTTCATTCTCATACATCTTGGCATCGTCAACTGGTACAGGATTTCTGCTCCACGCAATATTTTTCTTCAAAATTTTAACCGGATTACCTACTATCATACAATTATTCGGATATTTCCCCTTCACCAAACTAGCTGCCCCTATCATTGAGCCAATTCCAACATCAGTTCCATTCAAAATAACACTCCTAAATCCTACCCATACATGATTTCTAATGGCTAATTCTTTTTTGGCCTTTGGCATCGAATCCACAGAATTCATCACCTTATCCCCTTGAGTATCATATAGAGTATGCCCATCACCAGCTAACACATATATCTCATGTGAAAACATACAGTCTGATCCAATATCAACAGACATACCATATGTACACGCACACATAAAATTATTTCCAAATGTCGAATCGTTGTTCAGGTTAATTTTTCCACTAAATGACGATATTCTGCCTCTATTAAAGCTACATCTTTCTCCAACTTTTATTCTTGAACATTTATTTTGATTTAAATTCCTTGCAAGAATTGAAAAATCCTCATAAAACTTAACTCCATCCGCTACTGAAACAATTGCTTCATTTCCTATGCTAATCTTCAACTTGCTTGTAATATTAATTTCATCCCCCAAATTTACATTTCCACCATAACCTTCAAAATAACACCTCACCTTATATCCATACTTTTCAACACCTCGTGTTACATTTCCATATTTATCTCTTCCATCCTTTTGCACCAAAATTGGCTTGTGGTGAACAAAAAATAAATTGTCTTCACTATACCCAAACCTTACAAACATATCACGGATTGCCTGTGTTTCTTTCGGGAAAATAACTATATAATACATATCACTTTTTCCTAACAATGTTGTAATATGTTCGACTTTTAAATTTTTTTTTACATTTTCCGATGAGGAAGTAACAAATTTTATTTTTTTCTTTTGTTCCACTTCCCGAATAAGTTCAATGTTATCCCACCCCCCCAAAAAATGATTTCCTTATCTTTTGCATTATCAATAATTAGTTCTGCTATCATACTTGTTTTATCTCCACTTGTATCCCTTGACCTTCAATTCTATCCACAAACAATCTGACCCTATCGTCGTTAGGAGGCACAAAATCTGTATATTCTTTTCCCAATCTCTCATATTTCTTTTTTCCCAAATTATGTGCCTTTAGAACTTCAACCCTATATGAAGGATATTTTTTTAATAATGTACATATATTCTCAAGATTTTCTACTGAATCCGTGTATCCATGAATTAAAGGTATCCTGTATATCAGCTTTTTATTTCCCTTATTTTCGTATACAGTTTTCACGTTCTTCATATATTGTTCAAGATTTCCTCCCAAATAGATATTACATTTGCTAGAATCCAATATTTTGATGTCTATATATATATAGTCAATAACTTCGGTCATCCACTTTGCAGCTTCATTCGAAGCAAAAAGTGATGTTTCAATACATAAACTAATTCCTTCTCTATGCAACCACCTGCATAAATTAGAATAATACTTATGCAGAAAAAGCAATGGTTCTCCTCCCGAAAATGTCACTCCACCATTTTCATCATAAAACGACTTATCTCTTGTTAAAATATCGTACAATTCCTGTTCAGAATAACACTTTCCCCACAAGCCTACAGCTTTATATACGCACTCGGTCGGATACAGTTTCTTACTGCATTCTGCGATATGTACACACTTCGGATTACACTTTTCCGGAATGAAATATGTTTCTTCTTCACCGCTTATATTTTCAGGATTTGCACACCACGGACAATGCAATGAGCAACCCTTAAAAAATACGGTCGTACGTATCCCTGGACCATCATGCAAACTGAATCTTTGTATATTAGTAATTAGTGGCTTCATTTTTTAACGCTCTCTCTATTACATAATCTTGATATTCATATGGCAAATCCTTAAAATATGCACTAAATCCCCATACTCTGACAATTAGGTTTGGAAATTTTGCAGGATTTTTCTTTGCCCCAATCAAAGTCCTACTGTCTATTACATTCATTTGCATTTGAAAAACACCTGCATTTATACTTCCTTTCATTAATTGCGTAAATTTTTCTAAATTATCTCTTACAAATGTTGGTGTCATTGTAAAATCAACCACATTTCCATTAAATCCATGCTTTCCATAATTTAGTTTAGATGCAAAATTACACAACTCAGTTATATTACTATTATCATCTGCCGAAATATGAATGCTGTATGGCTCCTTATCAAGTCTTCCATCAAATGTTGCATTATTAAACTTACCCATGATAATATATCCAGGTGAGCTAAGTCCAAATTTCATTTTTCCACCAAATTCATTTTCGAAATCATCAAGCGTTTCGTCTACCCTTTTAATTAGCCAATTAGTAAGTCCAATGACATCCTCCTCATTATCATCAGAGCCAAAATATTTTTTTGAATTTTTTAACAATTCGTATACCTCATTATGTCCTGAGAAATTTTTATTTCTCATTGCATAAATTTCCTTCAATCCGAATCTGTTCTGCTCGTACACATACTTTCTAATATTGATAAGTGAATTAACACAGTTTGCTAATCCAACAGACAGAATTCCGTAATTATTGTACTTTGCACCACCTTCTGATACGTCCTTACAACTTTCCCGACAACTTTTTATGAACATACTCATCAGTGGGTCTCTCTCCCATTTGATATTATCAGTCAAATGAGCCATATAATTAACATGACCGCACAAATGAACACTATATGTCCTTATAAATTTATCCCATGTGTCTAACTCATCCAAGTTTTCCTTTTTTCCTATCAAATCAAAGGGAGTTGCCCAATCAAAAACTCCAATATTATTTTGCTCGCAACAATTTCCTGGTATGAGTTCCCAACAAGCCGATGTTGTATAATTTCTTGCATCTTCCTCATTATAGCCAAATTCAATAAGTTTAGTAACTGCCATATCGTCATTAGAAATCAATGGGCTTCCTATTCCTGTAGCTATGCAATCAATCGCTATCTTCCAAAGTTCATCCGGTGTATCACTCGTCACACGCAATAATATCTTAGGATCTGGTAGTTTACATTTTTTTATTGCTCTAATGAATGAATATGTAATTCTATTGCATACAAGATTATTATTACAATTGACACCGCCTAATATTATAATCTGTCCTGTGTCTCCTGGCATTTCTTCACTTTTCAACCAGTAGTAACTGTGCAATACCTTAAGGAAATCTGATAAAAGATTATCCAGATATTCATCAGACATATCATCTCGAATATATTTTTCTAAGATCATATCCATTCTACCAAAGCCAACCTGTATATGCCGTGTCTGCCACATTAATTGATTTATTATCAATATTCTCTGTAATGCCTCTTCAAGTGTCTCCGCTTTCTCAGTCCTAATTCTCCCCATCCAGCTTAATATTTTTTTCTTATTTGACAAATGACTATGTGTAACAGCAGTTCCTAATCTAGTAACGTAATCTGCTATTATATCCACAATGCAATTATTTTCTAAACCATATTCTCCGCTTTCAGAAGACATTTTTAATTCTTCAAGTGAATTATCAAGCAATAATGAATAATCTACTGGGCAGTTCGCCATCTGACGCATATTTATTTTCCACGACTTATATACATCAACACTGTACGCAAAATACTCTGATTTGCAAAAGTCAATTGTACACTCACCTAAAAGCATTTTTAAATCGTTTGCTTTATCCCCTGTGTTATACAGTTTTGTTCCAAACAATCCATTTACGAGAAATTTAATTTTTTCAAATTTGCCTGATTCCACTTTTATATATTTCCGATATAAATTTTTACAGTATGTTACATATCCTTGAGTTTTAATATCATATTTTATAAGGAAATATCTTGCAATCCTAAATGCCCTATATTTTATGCCGTGACCTTCTTCTACATCAAAAAGTTGTATTGGAGTTTCATCTGGTGATTTTATTGTTACATCAAATTTCTTTCCGTCTTTAATTCCTTTCTTGATTACGTTTATTTTTTCTTTTTTATAACTTGTATTGCTCTTTCTTATTGCTTTAATTAATTTTTTTGTTTCTTTTTCATAATTTTTAGCATCCTGTTTGCTACGCATCAAATGGGTGCACATCCAGTTACGATAAAAATAATAAAATCTATTAATTCTATTTTCTTCAACATTCCATATGTCGACGCCCACATTGGCATTCATATAGTGATATACCTTACTTTTAGCACATAGATATCCCTCATATTGCTGTAATATTCTTGTCGAATACTCTCCGTCATCCCCCCAAATAAAATATTCTTTAATAGGGAGTCCAATTTCCTTAATTACCCAAGATGGTATGAGCATCGCAACAAATGAACAATGCGAAATCCTAATAATTCCTTCATCAGCAAATTCATTCCACATATACTCTGGTCGGCATATATTCATAAAACATGGTGTTCCATCTTTATACAAAACATTACTTGCCATAAATCCAACGTTTCTATCCTGTATAATAGAATAACTATCCATCATTTTTTCTAATGAATCTGGAGAACATATTGTATCATCGTCCATTATCCAGACAAAATCACAGCCTTCTCTGTATGCCTCCTTTGTTCCATAATAAAATCCACCAGCGCCACCTTCGTTTGTTTCCTTGTGGATAACAATTAATCTATCATCTATCACATTATCCAGATATTCTTTTGTCCCATCAGTACTGGCATTATTTATTATAACAATTTTATTTAATGGATATGTTTGATTTAATAATGCGTCTATTGCTTGCTTAAGCAATTCACATCTATTACATGTCACAACTACTGCATTCACTGAATATTTCATTATTTATCTCCTTTTTATTCGCATTTCTTCATTTTTCTATACTCAATACAAACATTTTTCGACTCACCAATCATTTTTAATTTCCCTTTTTCAATCCATACAACTTTTGAACAATTTTCAATGATAGTGTCCATGTCATGTGAAACTATTAAAACGGTTGCCCCTCCGTGGATCATCTCTTTCACGCGCTTCAAACTCTTCTTTCGGAAAAATTCATCCCCGACCGAAAGTACCTCATCTAAAATGATGATCTCTGCGGTTTCGCCGATCGTTGCGATTGCAAAACCGAGACGGCTGACCATACCGGAGGAAAAGTTTTTTACTTTCTCTTCCATAAAACCTTCAAGTTCCGCGAACCTGACGATCTCGTCATATTTGGAATCGATAAATTCTTTGGAATAACCGATGATAGCACCATTTAAGTACACATTTTCCTTGGCGGTCAGTTCCACATCAAAGCCGGTTCCAAGCGTCAGCAGCTGTACTTTCCGGCGGTCGCACTGCACTTCGCCGCTGCTCGGTTTTAAGGCTCCGGACACAATTTTAAGAAGTGTACTTTTACCGGAACCATTCGTTCCAATAATTCCTACCACTTCGCCCTTGTATACATTGAACGACACATGATCTAACGCGAGCAGCTCCCGGTAACTGATCTGTTTTTTCAAAAGCTGGATCACATACTCTTTGATACCGGAGACATTGTTCATTGCAATCCGGAACTGCATCGTGACATCCTTCACTGCAATGACTGGCTCCTCTCCTGCACGTTCCTCCGGCACAGCCGTATTGGAATACTTTTCAGCAGCATTTTGTCCATCAGAATTCTTTTTATCGGGTGAATTATCATCTCCGTCAGACTGTTCCAGCTCCGCCCGCCATGCGCGGATCTCCTCCTCGGAGATATCCAGTGCCAGATCTTCTATCTCAAAATCCTCTGCCGCATTTGTGTCAGAGAAGGCTTCGGATTCTCCATGTTTTAATTTGTTTTTTCTGGATTTAATCCGATTGTTTGTTTTACCGGATACAGATGTACCATCCTGCCTCTGTTTATTTTTATCCATATGGATAACCAGAAGAATTGCAAGAAACATGATCACTAATGTCACAGCCAGAATGATGATCAATATTTTCATCTGATTCTGAAAGTTCTCCTGCCCTTCATTCGGATTCCAGGTTTCCAGCTTATTTCCGGTCGTGATCTTATAAAATCCGGTCTGACCTTCCATATCTATCGCATAGACGATGGATTCGCTCTGGATGATGTCAAGTGTCAGTTCCTGTGGCCACTCACTGCACACATACGGAGACATGAAGTAATATTTTTCTCCGTTGACTGTGATGGAATTGCAGGGATACAGTTTATCTTTTTCACTGCTGTAAGCGTACAGGTAAAGGTTTTTTTGACTGTCCGCCAGATACACAAAACTGATATCTCCATTTGCTGACAGATATGCAGCTACTTCTGTTCCCTGATAGGTGATGGTTCCTGTATCATACTGGAAATCAATGTTCTCCGGCGTGTACTGGGAGAGATCCACCAGATAGTAGGTCTGCTCTTCCACTGGCACTTCCATCACTGTCGGAATATCCGAAACCGGATTCTCTTCTTCAGTTTCCGTCTCCTGACTTTCCTCCTGCGGAGCATCCCCAACCGTATCTTCACCGGAAATCGTGACATAGGTTGATGCCAGAGTTGCCACATCAAACTCTTCTTCATTCTCTCCTGCAGTGTGGATCACTGCACTCTCTATTTTTATATCTGCCGTTCCACCGCTTCGTGTCTGGAACTTTAACATGTATTTGACCTGCGCATTGACTCCGGTTCCACTTAACGTGATAACTCCGTTTTCCTCGGAATCACCACCACCGGTGTACTCCAGACGCCTGTTATCGTAGGATATTTTGACCTCATAGGTTCCGATCTTCGAATCCCCATTCAGGTATACGCCGATCGGAAATGTCTCATTGTCGGTTGCCGTATAATAATTCGATCCGAACGTGACAGCTGCATTTTCCGCATGGATTTCCCACGGTATTCCTATTGCCAACACAAAGAATGTGCCCAGGAGTATTATCCTTTTCCATTTTTCCCAGATTTTTAATCTCACTTTTGTATCTTCACTCCAATCTCTGCTTTTTCCTTGTACTGTTCCTTCACGGATTTTTTCTTCTGTATATAACCATTATATTTTCTGCATCACATTGTTTTCTTTTTTCGAGAACACGTAGTAACCGATCAGAAAACTTACAATGCCCCACAAGATCATTTTGATCCATAGATCCGTCTCCGGCCATTTCTGATACATGACGCAGTCCCTCGCAAATGCAATGTAGACAAACACCGGATTGTTTCCGATGACTTTCTGCATCATCAGCGTTGTGCTCTCATACGGATAAAAGATCGCCGACATGTACATCCAAAGTGTCAGGACGATTGAATACAGATATTTGATGTCCGCAAAAAACACGTATAGGATCGAGAGTACGTACCCGATTCCCATGGAGAATAGCAGGCAGAAAAATACATCGATCGGAAACAGTAACATCGTCGGGCTGATTTTGATCTGAAACACGACGAGCATGAGCACATAGGCGACACAGGTGTATCCAAAGTTGGTCAGTGCGGTATAGATCCTTGCCAGAACAAATGTCTGTTTCGGAAGTTTTACTTTTAACAGCAGCGTCCGATTATCGACGAGCGCCGTCATTGCGGAGTTTGTCGCACCGGAAAAGAGCTGCCAGAAAATCGTTCCGGTCAGATAGTAGATTGGATAGTTTTCAATCGTACGTTTAAAAATCGTGCTGAAAATCATGGACATAACTGCCATGGTCATCAGCGGATTTAACACACTCCAGATCACACCGAGAAAAGATCTCGCATATTTTCTTTTAATCTCTCTGTCTACAAGCTGTTTGATGACAAAGTAATATTGTTTCAGTTCTTCCTTATTCTTTCTCACAACTGTAATTTCCTGTCTTTTTTTATCTATACTTTGTGGTAAATTTCTTCTGCAATTTGATAATCTGATTCAGGCTGTAATTTACCTGCCATGAATCAGATTTTGTTTCAGCCATTTGCGCAGATAGATCACATATTTATAAAAAACTGCATGCCAGCGGTTTCTCACTCTGCCTCTCTCATTCAGTGTTTTGCACGATGCGATGCTGCCCTCGATCCACGCACTCTCATGGAGTACCTTTTTCCGGATGCCTGTCATGATGAGCAGACGGTTGAACAAATGATGGTTTTTGATCTCCTGCTCCGAAAAATCTGCGGACACTTTCTGATTGTCATCCTCTCTCACATCATCCGAGAAAAGCAGGCTTCCGTATGCCTCTGCCTCAAACTGTGTCGGGTTTCCCATAAAGGGTGATAGAAGTTCCTCCACATACCCGCTGTCCGCCTGCGGCAACGATTGCTTTTTCTCCTGCAGAAACTCTTCCAGCCAGCAGATATACCGGCTGATGCGTTCCCGGTTCAGATTCTCCCTGCTGTCTGTTACCGGAACATAGATGATTTTGTCTTTCTCGCCCTCTGTCCTGTAGGATAATGTCATGCCCTCCGGTGCTGAAAACACTGCCTCAAACAGGCTGTTGCTGAAATGCACTTTTCTTTTGATCTCACCCCACGGCGTGAAGTAAAAACTGTGATAGTTTTCCCTTCCCTCCCCTTCCGGGATCTCATACAAGCCAAAATAGTATCCTTCGAGCTTTCTGTCCGGCTGTCTCTGCCTGAGCAGATGTTCAATGCTCTGCTGGATCGTACCGATCCAGCCGCTGTCCACCAATGCATAAGGAATCTGTTCCAGCAGTCCTTCCTGTGTGAGATAGCCGATTGCCGTCCCATAAGCCTCCTTCGAATGGCTGTCTATATAATGAAATAAGAGCGGTATCTTTTTTAAACGGTCTTTCAACTGCATGACCTCGTGATAATTGATGACTTTTCTGTAATTCTCCGTGTACCCGGCAAGCGCTGCGATCTCCTGTGCCTCTTTGTCTGTCAGTGCCGCACGCTGCATGATTTTTTCAAAGGTCACATCGATTCCTCCGACACAGATGCGTTCCAGACAGCGTTCCCCGAGAAGATGATATTCCGGCACACGCACCGCATATCTCGACACTTTGAGATATCTGCACTCGATGTCCAGATCATATTGTTTACAGAGCTGCCGTGCGGCAAGATACATCTGATAACCGTCCCTTGCCAGAAAGTAAAGCCTTTTTGTTCCACTTTGTAATGCCTCCTGCAAAACCCACAGCACAAACTCATAAAGTGTCGGTGCAAGCACGCACTTATAGATCTCTTTCTCGGATTGGATTTTCTTATAAGATTGTAGTCTCTGTTCTCTGCGGTCGGTCAGATTCATAACTGCTATACTCCAAGCTTGCATTTTCGGGCATCTGTTCTTTTTGAGTTTTCCACCATGTCTCACCGCGTTTTAATAACGCAACGATTCCCGGTGGGATCAGACCGCCCACAACCGGACGGATCACATAGAGCCAGCCCAGCGGAAACAGCAGATGCATGGCTTTAAAATTCCGGTAGCGCAGTTTTGCCTCGTTGATCCGGAAGTGAAATCTGCGTTTCTGAAAAGACTGCTTGTCCTCCCGGTACGCAAACAGATATTGCTGAATGTTGTACCCCTGATAACCGAGCTGATGCAGACGCATGAATATCTCATAATCTTCACAGCGCAATGTTTCCGGGGAAACATGATAGCCCTCGTTTTTTTCAAATAGTTTTCTGCGGTACATGACTGTTGGATGTATGAAGGGAGAAAACGGCAGATAGTCTTTATCGGACGGAAGTTCCGGCATTTTACGTTCTCCCCACACACCGTTTTCGTCAAACAGTCTCGTATTGCAGCCACACCACGAATACTCTTTGTGCTGCTCCATAAAATCATACTGCACCTGCAGACGCTCCGGCAGTGCGATATCGTCTGCATCCATGCGGGCAATGTATTTTCCTCTTGCAGCGCCAATGCACATATTTAAGGAAAAAGCCAGACCGTGATTCTCCTCTTTTCCAATCAGGACAATCCTCTCGTCAAGCTTTTCTAATTCTCTGATATAACCTGCCACCTCCGGATCAGAACCATCATCGTAAATGATGAATTCGAAATCCGTGAGTGTCTGGTTCAATATGGACTTTACTGCCTTTTGCAGTGCCTCTCTGTTCCACTGGTTGTAAACTCCCATGATCACAGAGACTTGTTTTTCAAACTCTGCCCCCATATGCTTATCGCTTTCTTTCCTGCGTCACGCTGATCTCCTGATAGACACGGCGCATTATTTTATCTGTTGCCTCTATACTGAATCTTTCTGCTGTCCTTCTCCCACGTTCTCCCATTTCCCTGCGTAGCTGACCGGACTGTCTCATGCGGCAGATCGCATGCATGAAATCTGCCACTTTATCTGCCTGACAGACAATGCCGTTTTCTGTATGGCGCATGTACTCCCTGCTTCCACGGTTATCCGATGCGATCACCGGGACTTCACATGCCAGCGCCTCGATGGCTGCAATCCCAAGTCCCTCTCTCTTAGATGGAAATGCAAAGCAGTCTGCACTCTGCAGAACATCCTGCACATCATTGCGATAGCCTAACAGTCTGACCTGTTTTTCCAGATGATGTTTTTGGATCAGATGCTCCAATGTTTCCCTGTAAGGACCTTTGCCACAGATACTGTAATAAATGTTTTCATCATGTAACCGTGCTACTGCCTCGATCACGACTGCATGATTTTTATTTTCCACAAGCTCTCCCACCGAAACGATGTGAAATCCATTTGGCGGGATGTCCAGTTCTTTTCTTTTTATTTCTCTCAGTTCCGGTTTTTTCCGGAACTTCTCTATATTCACACCGACGCCCGGAATCTGTTCCACGCATCCATGCTCTTTTAAACGAAAGCGGTTTGCTCTCTCATAATCTTCTCTGTTGATTGTAATGATCCGGTCGGTAAATGCTGCCAGAAACCTCTCTGCCGTATAGTAGAGCAGCCAGTTTTTCTTTGGAGCCCCCTCGTAAAAATGAAACCCATGCGCTGTGTAAACTACATATGGTTCTCTTCCGGAAGCTTTTGCGGCAAGCCTTCCCACCACGCCACCCATTGGATTGTGGCAGTGTACCAGACTGATCTGTTCTTTTCTGATGATCTGTTTTAACTGTAAAAATGCTTTTGTATTTTTTGTGATCTGAAACGGACTTTTTCTGATATCGATATGATGTAAAATCAGTCCGTCTCTTTTCAACTGGGTTTGATCGATATTGTAAATCGGATTTTCAAAATCGGATGCATAATGAACCGTATAACCATTCTCCTGTAAGATTCTCACATCATTCATTTCAAATTGCGGTACAAATCCGCTGATGGTTGTGATTATTAATGCATGCTTCATTTTACTTCATCCTGTCAGTTCTTTTTCCGGCGGTCTGCATGACACAGACCGCCTGTTATTCCTGCTTTTGCAGGAACTACCACATGTTCATTCTTTTCTTTTTATAAATCTTAAGATTCATAAAATTAGTTGTTAAATTTAACTTTTGCTCCGCATACTGCGATACCTGCTGCACAGATAAGCACAATAATTGGTAAAACAGGTGTTGTTTCTCCTGTCTGAGCTGATGCATTGTATGCAACAAATGCGATTGGAGAAAGAGATGTAAATGTAGCTGTTACAGTTCCGTTTCCAACTGAATCCGGGTTGATAACTTCCCAGCTTCCGTCATGTTTCTGATGTAAAACAGCGATTTTCTGTCCTGCTGTCACACCGTTAACAGAGAATGTCAACTGTGCTTTCTCGAAAGAAACAGGAAGTGTTACATCGATCATCTGTAAAACTTTAGCTGTAGGAGCTACGCTTGCAACTGCCTGTGTCTGAGCTGCTTCAACCTGAGCTGTTGTAACAGCTTTTACAGTTGGAGCTGCTGTGGAAGCCACGCCATCGATCACGATGCCGCCTTCTGCTACTGTAACGTTAGCGTAAGCAGTAGCCTCTGTTGTAGTTGTCTCAGATGTTTTGGTTGTTGGGCTTGTTGCAGCGAAAGCTGTTGTTCCCATAGCCATAACCATTAATGCTGTAAGTACGACTGCGATTTTTTTCTTCATAACTTGTTTTCCTCCTTTCCTCACGTATTCCATGTGGTTTCTATATTAAATAAGGAATTACCTTACTTAATATCCTCTGATTCTACCGGTTCGTAGAACACATCAATGATGAGCTGATACAGCGCATCGTCATCGACATAAAATTCCTCATATTTATCTCCCATCAGTGTCTCACCCTGCATAGTGTACAAATGGTCGATATCAAAGTTGTATCCCAAAGCCTCAGAAGCGAGGTATGTAAATTTCGTAATGTCAATGTCTGTCACCATGTATTTGGATATGGTGTTGTATAAATCCACCGCAATGGACGGATTTGTGACCGCCTTGTTTTTTGCCTGTGCAATAAAAGTGGTCAGGAATTGTTTCTGGCGCTCTAAACGCAGGGAAGAGCTGTTAAACACATTTTCATTTCTTCCGCGCACATACCAGTAAGCCTGATGTCCGGTCAGCGTCACTTCATCCCCCTGATGGAGATCCATATCGTATTCCGGGTATATGACATCATCTAAAACCGTCACCTGTACGCCGCCAACTGCATCGTTTAAAGCCGGGATTGCTCCCATGTTGATTGCCGCATAACCGCTGATCGGAAGATTGTAAAAAAGTCTCGACACCGCCGCCACACTGCGCTCACAGCTTAATTCCATGCCGTCACCATAACCGTGCTGCAAAGTGATCTGCTTGGTATACTGTCCCATGTAAACGCCATCCTCATCATAGACATCCACAAGCGCCATCGCATTGCGGTTGACCGCAATAATGGAAACAGATTTATCATGCGGATTCATGACTGCCAGAAACATTGCGTCAGCCTGTCCGCCGCTCAGACCGTCTTTTGCCTTTTTTACAACATCGTCATTGTCAACACCCATGACGAGAAATGTCATGATATCTTCATTGTAGGCATAGATCTGACCATTATAGCGGACCCAGCCGTCCTGCCAGCCCTCTTCGGTTGATTCCGTAGATTCCAACACCGGTGCTTCACCGGAAATATTTTTTTTGATTCCACTTTTTCCAAGTGCCCTTAACACTCCAAATGCGATAAGTGCAAAAAGAATCAGGCATAACAGTACAATTCCCACGATTTTTAAAACTTTCATCCATGTTTTCTGTTGTTTTTTTGTCTGTTCTGTACTTTTTTGTTTATTCATTCAGTAAAACTCCCTGTACAAGATAACGCATGTTTTTCTCACCGGAAACGCAGGTCGACAATGTGACAATGCGGTTGTCTGCATTGACCGTAACATCCCGTCTGATGTTCGCACTCATATCACGTACCTCAAAAATCTGGTCGAGGTAATTCTGGAAAATCTCCGGATTAGCAAGATCAAAGTTGTAGATCAGATGGATTGCATTGTATTTGTAAGCGGCAAAAATTTCATACACATAGGTTTTGTCTTCCGTATAGATATAGAAGTAAGGGTTTTCCTCAAACACCTGCCGGTCTTCAAAATTATGCAAAGAAGCAAACATGCTTCCGTTTTTCATGTTGTGACCGTATAAAACAGTGTTCGGATCCGTAAAATCTTTCGTGTTCACGCTTTCCGTGTAAATGCAGCCCGGAAGCCCTTTTGAGCCGTCCATATTATGTTCCAGATAATAGGCATCATCCGTCGGGTGCTGTAACACCGGGTAATCAACATTAGTTCCCGGCACATAAATCCAGGCATACACATCGCTGTTCTCTTCTTTTAATGCTGCGAAATCAATGTCTTTTTCCGGGATTTCAATTCCAAGGCTTTTTAAAATGTCCGGTGCTTCTTCCGTTTCCGGCTCCGGCACCCCCTCAGTCGCCTGAGTCTGGGTGCTCTCATTTTCCAATAAGGCTTCGTAATACTCCTGCTGCTTTTTCTGCTGATATTTTTGGATTCCAATGATTATGAGACATATGATAAGAACGATACTGAAAATGATAAGCAGTATCTTCCATATTATATTTTTCTGATTTCTTTTGTTTTTCATAACTTTACCCTTATGCGTTATAAACATATTTTATTTTCGTGTTTTAAACATTTTCTATCATACACATGTCCGTTGATTATGTCAACAGAAGAAACTTACAGTTTTCTGACATATCTTTCTTATTTTTTGTTCAATATCACATTTTAAACGTATCCTTCACATACCTTTTAAACTCACTATTAAATTACGTTTCCATTGTGTTTTATTTCTACGTTTTTTTCGCAAGAATATGATACAGAGAATCACACACAATAAGAAACAAAAGAGAAAGGGGCGTTTTTATGAACCGAAAAAGAGAAGCGTATGACCGTTTGGCCGTTGGCGACCGTATTCGAAAAAAGAGAATCCAGTTAGGGTTTTCACAGGACGAGGTTGCAGAGAGAATAGACCGTGCACCGAAATACTGTTCGGATATTGAGCGCGGCACCTGTGGAATGTCCACGGAAACAATGCTTGCGATTTCTGAGTGTCTCGACATGAGCCTTGATTATATGATGTTCGGGGAACAGACAGACGAAGAGGCAAGACGGCAAGAAAATGATGAACTTGCTGTGATCCATATTCTTTCACGCTGCTCCAAGCAACAGCGTGATTATGCAATCCGGCTTTTGAAATTATATATTGCATCTATGCAGATTTCGTAGAATCCGTTATAATGAACCATGTGCCCGGTAATTCCAGGCAAATTTTTTTAGAATAAGAGGTGCACAAAATGGCTCTTGATGGATTTGTGATTTCCAATATCGTATATGAATTAAACCAGACAATTTTAAACGCAAAGATCAGCAAGATTGCGCAGCCGGAAAACGACGAACTGCTCTTCACCTGTAAAGGAAGTAACGGACAGTTCCGCCTTGCCATGTCCGCAAGCGCATCTCTGCCTTTTCTATATCTGACGGATCAGAATAAACCAAGCCCTATGACCGCACCAAACTTCTGTATGGTGCTGCGCAAGCATATTGCAAATGGAAGGATCATAAAGATTTACCAGCCGCATATGGAACGTATCATTCACTTCGATATTGAACATCTGGATGAAATGGGCGATCTCTGCCAGAAAACGCTGATTGTAGAGCTGATGGGAAAACACAGCAATATCATTTTCTGTAACAGTGATGGAAAAATTATTGACAGCATCAAACATATCTCATCGATGATGAGTTCCCTGCGTGAAGTGCTTCCGGGGCGCGACTACTGCATTCCTGCCACACAGGATGACCGTTTAAACCCGCTCGAAGTTACGGAAGAAGCCTTTATGGATATGGTTATGAAGAAACCGACCTCCATCACAAAGGCGCTCTACTCTTCTTTTACAGGTTTGAGTCCCCTGCTTGCCTCCGAAATCTGCCACCGCAGTTCCATTGACGGAGATATGCCGGTCGACTCGCTGGATGACGACGGCAAAAAGCATTTATTTAACAATCTCACCTGGATTGCAGAGGATGTGAAAAATCATACCTACAAACCAAACATTATTTTTAAAGGAAAAGAACCGATTGATTTTTCCTGCATCGAGCTCACACAGTTTTCGGACTATGATGCCAAAAATTTTGATTCCATCTCACAGGTTTTGGAGGAATATTATGCTTCCAAAAATGTGTATACCAGAATCCGGCAGAAATCCGTTGATCTGAGAAAAATCGTTTCCACTGCTCTAGACCGTAACCGCAAGAAATACCAATTGCAGGAAAAACAGCTGAAAGACACGGAAAAACGGGATAAATATAAAGTATACGGTGAGCTGATCCACACCTACGGCTATGGTTTAGAGGAAGGCGCGAAAAAGTTAGAGGCACTGAACTATTACACCAACGAGCTGATCACCATTCCGCTCGACTCACAGTTAGATGCCAAGGGAAATGCGCAGAAATATTTTGACAGATATAACAAATTAAAACGTACTTATGAGGCACTCACCAAGCTGACGGAAGAGACAAAAACAGAGATTGAACATCTCGAAAGTATCTCCACGGCTTTAGACATTGCCCTGACGGAAGACGATCTCGTACAGATCAAAGAGGAGCTGATCGAGTTTGGCTATATTAAGCGCAAAAAGACCGATAAAAAAGCCAGAATCAAGAGCAAGCCGTTCCACTACCGCTCCTCCGATGGCTATGACATTTATGTTGGAAAAAATAATTACCAGAACGATGAACTCACTTTCAAGTTTGCAACCGGAAACGACTGGTGGTTCCATGCAAAAGGAATGCCTGGTTCCCACGTCATCGTAAAATCTAACAATGAAGAATTGCCTGACCGCGTTTTTGAGGAAGCCGGAATGCTTGCCGGATATTACTCCAAGGGACGCGAAGATGAGAAAGTGGAGATTGATTATTTACAGAAAAAAAATGTCAAGAAACCAAACGGGGCCGCGCCGGGATTTGTCGTGTACTACACAAACTACTCCCTGACCATCCATCCGGACATTTCAGGGCTGACGCTGGTTTCGGATTAAAAAAATATCGTAGGGGAGGCACAACCCCTACGATATTTTTTATTTCCAGAATACTTTTCCTCCGAAATCTTCTGCCATTTTGATACATCCCTTGTAAGAATCAAGATCATGATACTCATTTGGATTATGTGCGTCTACGCCGACAATAAAATCATTTCCGTTTTCCACGCCTAGTTTCACAAACTTTTTGTCCGGATAATTATAACCCTCACGGAATCCATTCACATTGATCTCGATTGGAATACGCTCCTGCTTCAGACGATCCGCAAGCTGTTTCATGTACTTTGTATACAATGCATCATCTCCGGTATAATTCACAATATCCGGATGTCCCACCATGTTAAAATATCCGGTATCTAACGCCGTCATAAGCAGTTCCACGTACGTTTTCAGATGAGCCTCGTCCGCCCAGCCAAATCTTGTGCCATGAAAACTCTCATTTTCATAGAAGAAATGCTGTGCCAGAAGCAGATAATCCATCGGATACTGCCGGATTTCTTCGATTGTCGGCTCGAAGATCCCCGGAAAATATTCCATCTCCAATGCCAGAAAAATCGTGATGTCATCCCGATATTCTTTTTTCAATGCCTCAATGGTTTTTACATAATCTTCCAACTGTGACATTGTCATACGAATCCTTGACACATATCCATTTTTGAATAAATAAGGGGAATGGTCGGAAAAGCCGATCACCTCAAAGCCTTCCTTAATTGCCTCCTCGACATATTCCCGCTCTTCTCCCACTGCATGCTGGCAGCGCACCGTGTGCGAATGAAAATTACATTTTTTGTCTTTATAATCATTGATGTCAAAATCAAAATAACGTTTCATTGTACTTTACTTCCTCCTAGACTCATAATAAGCAACGTGTGCCTCTTTGTAAATATTTTTTGTAAATGTTTACCCATTTTAAAGAAATAATTGGCATTATTGCAAAAAACTGCATGTGTATTCCCCACAAAAAATCACATACTATCACTGAACAGACAAAAAGAATTTTTTGAATGTTCTTAAAAATATACCAGAGCAGAAAAAGTACCCAAAACAGAAAAACAAAGGAGGACTTACTATGTCAAATCGTTCATCTAACAGAGCAGCCGTTCCAGAAGCAAAGAGTGCCTTAGACCGTTTCAAATATGAGGTAGCAGGCGAAATCGGTGTACCATTAAAAGATGGTTACAATGGTGACTTAACTTCCAGACAGAATGGTTCCGTCGGCGGCTATATGGTTAAGAAAATGATTGAAGCACAGGAACAGCAGATGTCAGGGAAATAACATTTCCCGGAAATAGAAAATTGCCGGAAATAGAATTTCCCTAAACAAGAAAAGAACCTTGGATTGATGTGATCCAGGGTTCTTTCTACGTGTTTTATGCAGTTTTTACTGCTTCATTTGCTATAAATTTAATTTATTTCTCCGGTCTGCCAAAAACAGTTCCAGATAGTCTTTCAGATTTTTATGATCCTCGCTGGAAAGTTCCGGGTCTTTTCCTAAAATATCCGCAACTTCCTCGCTTGCGCGCTGCATAATATAGGCATCCTGATAGATATCCGCAAGCGCAAACTGCATTTCACCGGACTGACGGATGCCAAAGAAATCTCCGGGGCCGCGCAGTTTCAGATCCTCACTCGCAATCTTAAAGCCATCGTTGGATTTATTCAAAATATCCAGACGCTTCTGCGATTCTTTAGAATCGCTGCAATTGACCATAATACAATAAGACTGTGCATCCCCTCGTCCAACACGCCCACGAAGCTGGTGAAGCTGTGCAAGACCAAAATGTTCCGCATTTTCGATCATCATAACCGTTGCATTCGGAACATTCACTCCAACTTCTACAACTGTAGTCGACACGAGCACCTGTATCTCATTTGCTGCAAACCGTTCCATAACATCATTTTTCTGTGCAGGTTTCATCTGCCCATGTAAAAGCCCGATTTCAATCGTATCCGGCAGTTCCTCTTTCAGACGCTTCGCATAGTCTGTGACATTCTCTGCCTCCATGTTCTCGCTCTCTTCCACTAACGGGCAGATTACATACGCCTGATGACCGGCAGCCACCTCTTTTTCGATAAACTGATACGCCTTCGGGCGGTATCTGGTGTCCACCACACAGTTTTTGATCGGCAGACGTTTTGCAGGTACCTCATCCACCACGGAAATGTCCAGATCACCGTATAAAATAATGGCAAGCGTCCGTGGAATCGGTGTCGCACTCATGACAAGAATATGCGGCTTTGTTCCTTTTTCTGAAAATATTTCACGCTGTTTTACGCCAAACCGGTGCTGCTCGTCTGTGATCACAAGCGCAAGGTTCTGATAAATCACTTTTTCCTGTATCAGCGCGTGTGTTCCGATAATCAGCGCATCCGGGTGATCTAAAATCTCCTGATATGCCAGCTTTTTCTGTTTTGCAGTCATGGAACCTGTGATAAGAATCACTGGGAAAACCAGACCAAACATCTCACACATGCTCTGAAATGATTCGTAATGCTGTCTTGCAAGCACCTCAGTTGGTGCCATAATTGCAGACTGACAGCCGTTGTGCGCAGTGTCCGCCATCGCTAAAAACGCAATGATCGTCTTTCCGGAACCGACATCTCCCTGAATCAGACGCTGCATGACGTAGTCGCTCCGCATGTCCGCCCGGACCTCTGACAATGCCCGCAATTGGGCATTTGTAAGCTTATACGGCAGTTTTTCGATCAACTGCTCCACAAAATCATCCGACTGGAAAGAAAACTGATTTTTCTCTTTTTCCTTTTTTTCTTTCTGATATTGCAGGTTTAAGATAAATAAAAAGAGTTCGTCAAACACAAGCCGTTTTCTTGCCTCGATCAACGTCTCCATATCGTCCGGGAAATGAATCTGTTTGATCGCATAATTATACTCACAGAGCTGATGCTTTTCCCGCAGTTCTGTCGGCAGATAATCCCGGAATAAATGTTCTTCCTCCAAAACAGACCGCTCTGCTTTCAGCATAAGCTGATTTGATAATCCTTTCGGCAAAGTGTAAACCGGAAGCAGCAAATGTTCCATTGCCTCATATTTTTCCGGCGTATAAATTGCCGGCTGCTCCATGACAAACCTTCCGTTTTTGTGTTGTACCTTGCCGTAAAACACATAAGTTCCGCCCGGATGAAGGCTGTTTTTGATGTATGGGAGACGAAACCACACCAGTTCCAGACGTTTTCCCATGCCTGTGATCGAAGTTACCGTGATCTGCATGCTGCGCACTCTCTTCACAACCGGAGTCTGCCGTATCTGCCCTGTCACTGCCGCAGTCTCTCCCTCCACCACTTCGTCAGGATGCTTGATCTCCGGGAACTGCACATAAGTTCTTGGAAAATAGGAGATCAGATCCCGGATCGTCTCAATATTTATTTTTAGAAAAAGACCGGCTGTTTTATCGCCGATCCCTTTCACTTCTTTTATGGATGAATTTAATCTCATACTTTTATTCTACGGAAATTACATAATAGTAAATTGGCTGTCCACCGTAATGCACTTCCACTTCTACATCCGGATATTCCTCTTCCACTTTTTCTGCGATCTCGTTGGCAGAATCTTCGTTCATTTCCTCGCCATAGTAGATGCTTAAAATTGCAGAATCCTCATCGATCATTTCACCGATCATCTCAAGAACTGTTTTCTCCATGTCTGTGCCAACAGAAAGGATTCCCTTGTCACCGATTCCCATGTAGTCATCCTGTTTGATCTCTTTGTCATCGATCACAGTATCACGGACTGCGTAAGTCACCTGACCGGTCTTGACCAGCTGGATTTCCTCACCCATGCGCTCCGCATTGTCTTCCGGTGTGCTGTCCGGAATATAATTGACAAGTGCTGTAATACCCTGTGGAATCGTCTTGGTAGGAATTACAATAATGTTCTTATCCTCTGTCAGGGAAGCCGCCTGATTTGCTGCCATAATAATATTTTTATTATTCGGAAGAATGAAAATATTCTTCGCATTCACTTTCTCTATCGCATTGAGCATATCTTCCGTACTTGGGTTCATGGTCTGTCCGCCTTCGATGATATAGTCCACGCCCAGTCCACGGAAAATCTCATTGATACCCTCTCCGATGCTTACAGAAATGAATCCCATTTCTTTTTCCTCTGCTGGAACTTCCGGCTCATTTTCCTCTGCTGCCCTGATCTCGTTCTCTGCATTCGCAGTGTTCTGCATCTCTTTTTCTTTCATTGCAGAAATCTTCTCATCACGCTCTAAACGCATGTTCTCAATAATAATAGTTGTAAGGCTTCCGTAAGTAAGACCTCTCTGCATTGCCATACCCGGATCATTGGTATGTACATGTACTTTCACGATCTCATCATCTGCAACTACAACGATAGAATCACCGATGGACTCTAAATAGCTCTTAAACTCTGTCTCCTGATTCTCCGTGAACGGATGCTCTAACATAATCAAAAACTGTGTACAGTAAGTAAAGGTGATCTCCTGCTCTGCCTGTGCGTCAATATAAGGATTAGAAGCTGTGCCCTGACTGCTGCTTCCTGTAGAAACTGTCTCAACCTTGTAATCCACTTCTTTGCCCATAAGAGCATCAAATGCACCTTTTAATACCTGCATTAAGCCCTGTCCGCCGGAATCCACAACGCCTGCCTGTTTTAAAACCGGGAGCATATCCGGTGTCTTGCTCAGAACATGGTCACCCTCTTTGATGATCTCCTCACAGAAATATGCAAGGTCGTCTGTCTCCTCTCCTAACTCGGCAGCTTTATCAGACATTCCTTTGGCAACCGTAAGTATTGTTCCCTCTTTCGGTTTCATAACTGCCTTATATGCAGTCTCGGTTCCCTTCTGAAATGCATCTGAAAGAATCTGTACGGTCAGTTCATCATATTCTGCGATCACCTTTGTAAAACCACGGAATAACTGGGATAAGATAACACCAGAGTTACCTCTTGCCCCGCGTAATGATCCGGAAGAAATTGCTTTTGCCAATGAAGCCATGGTTGGATTCTCAATCGCTGCAACTTCCTTTGCTGCTGACATAATTGTCATTGACATATTCGTTCCGGTATCTCCATCCGGAACAGGGAATACATTCAGCTCATTGATCCATTCCTTCTTAGCCTCTAAGTTGTTAGCTCCTGCCAGAAACATTCTGGCAAAAAGTTCAGCATTTATTGTAGTGACTTCCACTTTTAAAATCCTCCTTAATCAATGACACGTACGCCTTCAACGTAAATGTTAATCTTCTCAATTTCCATTCCAGTGAACTCCTCCACTTTGTATCTGACTGTCTCGATCAGATTATCGGTCACTGTACTGATGCTCACACCATAAGAAACGATCACATGAAAATCGATTGTAATTTTATTATCTTCATTCACAGACACGTTAATACCATGTGTCAGGTAATCTTTCTTCAATAATTTTACTAGTCCGTCTTTCATATTGACAGCAGCCATGCCTACGATTCCGAAACACTCTACCGCAACAGAACCTGCATATAATGCAATTACTTCAGGGTCTATCGTAACCTTACCTAATTTGGTCTCCATCTGTCCATTCATACTCATTAACCATGCCTTTCTTTATATTTGTAAGAAAGCCACTGGCTGACCAGTTTTCTCTCTCACACATAATAACGCTAGTTTAGTGTCTATTATAACCGCTTTTTTCCAAAATTCATAGTCATAAATTACATTTTTTATATTTTTTTTAATTTTCACTTGCAATATCTTTTTTTTTCTGATAGAATAAATCATGTTGTGAGCCTGTTCATACATATAGGCTTAGAAAGATGCGAGGAGGTGCAAAGCAAATGGCAAATTGTGCAGTTTGTGGAAAAGGCAATCATTACGGAATTAAAGTAAGCCATTCACATAGAAGATCAAATAGAGTTTGGAAATCAAACATCAAACGTGTTAGCTGCAAAGTTAACGGAACACCTAGAAAATTATATGTATGTGCTTCCTGTTTGAGATCCGGAAAAGTTGAGAGAGCTTAGTCTTGAAACGTAGAGAACTGCATTGCAGTTCTCTTTTTTTGTCCTGATTCAGAAAATTTTCAAATGAAAACAGATACACTGCTCTTCTAACAGCAGCAAAACAGATAGTATCCAAGCAGGATACATCCAATCATAATCAAAATCCCACAGAAATCGCTTGGAATCAGAAACATCGCAAGCATTCCAAGCCCGAAAAAGAATAACGCAAAGCCTATGATACGTTTCATTCTGCACCAAAAAAAGACATATATCACTATTAATATATGTCCTTTTATGTTATCCATACCTCTATTCTTTTTTCCAGATATTTTTCTGAATTACGCTTCCTCTTTATTGACAGAATCACTTAAGATCTGCTCCATCTCTTTTGCTGCAGTTTTCTTTGCAGCCGAATCATCTTCTGATTCTTCCACAACATTCTCTTTCTCACCTTTTGATGTGAATTTGTTCACAAAGTCCGGCACCATATCCAGCACTTTTGTAAGACCATCCTGATTCTTGATATTGACAAGCTTTGTTGTACCATTCTGAATGACTAACACAGCACTCGGCGTGATCTTTCCGCCCATACCACCGGCACCGTTATTTTTCTTCTCCTGGCTGAACGCTCCGGCTGCCACGCCAAAGGAAACATCCACCAATGGTAAAATAATGGTATCACCGATATGGATTGCATCACCAACCACCGTTTTTGTTGTAATAAAACTGTCCATTCCCTTGAATAAAGATTCTACTGTTGTATGAAAACTATTGTCTCCCATTGTTACTGCCACCTTTCTATTTTACCTGTTTTTTGTATACAATTTTTATTCTCTGTGATCTAATAACTTTTTAAGAAAACTTCGGATTTCTTTATCTGCCAGCAGACGAATTGCGGTAACCAGCAAAAAGATAAGCTGTATTCTGCCCTTCACATCATAACTGCCCCTGATATAATATGATTCAGATTCAAAATCAGGGAATATATGAAAATCATACTGATACAAAAAAGGCATCATGCACAAAATACCTAACACCTGTCCGGTAAGCGCCGGATCAGCCAGCGCAAACGTCAGTTCTGTATGGATTTTCCGAAAGCCAAAATGTTTGAGCAGATATAATAATTCTTCCCACAATCGCCTCACAGCATACTGATTTTTCGTGTCCGTCACAATCTCTTTGACTTTTACCACGAACTCTTTGAAACTGATCAGCCTCTTTTGTATGCCAATGAAAAAATTCTTGATTTTTTTCATGAAGCTTTTTATTTTATCCCACATCCGCATGAAAATATTTTTTCCGGATGGTCGGGAATTTTTATCGGATGATTTTCTGTTCTGCTTACCCTTGTGAGAATCTACCTCTTGATCCTGCTCTGGCTTAATCGGAGTTTTCTCCGATTTATCTTCTTCCCCGGCAGCGGAAACAAGATCAGAAACAACCTCTTCCACCCCGTCTTTTACTTCAGGAACAGCTTCCTCCTCCAGCTCTTCTTCCGATACTCTCTCTTTTTTCTTCGGACGAAAGCCAAATATCCGGACTTCGCCGTTCAATTCCTGCTCCTGAAACGTAAAATCATATCGGAATATCGAACATAACCAGCTTATTTTGCCCTCTGCGGTAATATTGTTATCGACTGTTCCTTTCACGGAATAACGTACCGGTACAAACAATAAGACTGCCAGCAGAAAAAGCATGATTCCAAGAATCACCAGCAGCACAATCCCAATGATTTTTAAGATTGTGAGTAACACGGCGGTCATTCTGCTTTTCTCCTCCTTTTTTCCCTGAGATATGAAGCCACCTCAAATGCCCCGGTCTGGCGGTAAACTTCATCGATCACAGACGCAGCGACTTCCACTGCCTCATCATATCCTTTTGCCAATCCAATAACATATAACTGCTTCTTCGGGTAGCCCTTTTGCAGCAGTTCATGCGAAGGAATGATATCTAATAAATTCTTCTCACCTGATGCCAAAGTGATCACGTAAATATTAATCTGCCCTGCATTATGACGAATTTTCCATTTGATCTTATTTGTCTTATGTACGATGCTCTCACCTACGTATAAATCGTCATACCATTTCATGCGAATCCTCACATTAAAAGTACTTGTGGCTGCCCCACAAATTGTTTTTCTTCAACTCCAGATATTCATTATAAGCTTTCTCTAAAATCTGCTTCTCATTCGCAAATTTGAGCAGATGGTAAGCCTCATGATATTTGTAATATCCGGAATCAACAAAATATTCCTCACGCTGTGGTTTGCTGTAATAACTGTCTGCCATCATCAGATACCAGTGTACTTCCTTCTCCACGGTATCCTCCGGCACGGTAAACGTATACTGGCTCTTTCCAATATACTTAATGATACTTGCCGCCGCTCCTGTCTCTTCTAACACTTCACGAGTTGCAGTATCCCTGAATTCTTCCCCATCTTCCACAGTTCCTTTCGGAAGAACCCAGCCCTCATATTTATTCTTATAATTCTTATATAAGAGAAGTATCTTACCACGGAATATTACCACACCACCACAACTTGTTGCCTCGATCATTGCAATACCTCCTGATGTGGTTTTTTGTTATAAGTATAATACTTTTCGTTTTTTCATGCAACCAATACTGAAATATCTTTCCTGCCCCGTTTACTGATAATATGCATCAAAAATCTTTTTTGCGATTGGAACTGCATACTCACTGCCTGATCCGGAATCCTCCACGATAACCGCAACTGCGATATCTTCCTTGTCCTCACGGTGGGCATAACCCACAAACCATGCATGGGAAGCCTTTGAGGACGTTGAAAACTCTGCCGTTCCTGTTTTTCCCGCGGCAGTATAACTCTGCCCCGAGAGACGTTCTCCGGTTCCATCCTCCACAACTTCTCTCATGAAGGTCTGCATTAAAGATGCATCCTCCGTTGACAAAAGTGTTCCATATTCTGTCGGTTCATATGCATCAACCACGATACCATTATAATTTTCCGTGTGATCGATCAGATAAGGGTTCATAAGCACTCCGTCATTGGCGATTGCTGACACAACAAGCGCCATATGCATCGGTGTCACCAGCGTTTTTCCCTGCCCGATGGACGTCTCTAACACCGTAGACACATCTGCATCCGCATCCAGCGAGAAACTGCTCTTTGAGGATTCAAACCTGAGTGGAAGGCTCGTATTAAAGAGCATGCTGTCGCACAGCTCTGTAAAAGAATCCGGATTCAGAGTAAGACCTAACGATGCAAACGAAGAATTACAGGAATCGGCAAATGAGCCGATCAGATCTTCCTGTCCGTGTCGCTTGTTTTTGTAACAGTGAATGACAGAATCCCCCTCTGTGAATTTACCATTGCAGTCAAAGGAGTAATCTTCATAATCACTGTTTTCATGTACATATTCCAATGTCGTAAAAATTTTAAACACAGACCCCGGCGGATAAAGTCCCTGCGTCGCACGGTTTAGCAGCACAGAGCTCTCACTGTCTTCTGCTGTCAGTTCATCCCAGTCTTCTGCGATATTATTTGGATCGTAATCCGGTTTTGACACCATGGCAAGTATTTTCCCGGTCGATGGCTCCATCACGACAATGGCTCCATCATATTTTCCTAATGCCTCGTATGCCGTATCCTGCAGATCATAATTTAACGTTGTCACCACATTGTCACCAATGTTCTTCTCTCCCTGAAGTTCATTGACCACTTTCTCCAAAGTCATCGTGTGGGAGCGCAGCAGGTTAAAATTAGCAATCGATTCCAGTCCGGACTTTCCGTTGGTAGAGAAACCAACGACATGCGCAAACATATTGGCATACGGATAATATCTTGTCTCGGTCCCATCCGTATCTGTGATCGTTTCTGCGAGTATGCGGCCATCGGCAGAAATAATTTCGCCGCGCGTCACCTTCCTTGCAAAAAGATCCTGTCTTTTATTATAAGGACTATTGATAAAATCTTCACTTTTTACAAACTGGAAATATGCAAAATATCCCATCATGCAGACAAAAAGTACAAGAACTGCATAGGTAATGACCGTAAATTCCCGGTTGTTT
>OGDD01000506.1_pt1 | contig 38528 bp, 33 predicted proteins | sample 1570301 | NCBI WGS metagenome assembly OGDD01 (sample SAMEA2581971, study PRJEB24529) | metagenome | biome: Human gut stool | place: China | collected 2011 | reverse complement strand
AGCTGGCAGGAGTTATAACAGAAAATGAAGAAATCATAAAGTATGCGGAAGAACACAAAGAAGAGGAGGTACTAAATATGTGTGAAGCAACGAAACAGTGGGAAGAGGAAATTGGAAGAAGAAATACAAACAATATCATCAACATGATGGGAGTAAGAAAAGAAGGAGAAGAAAACCTTGCACCTGAAGAAGCAATTGAAAGATTAAAACTAAAAGAAAAAACAGAAGGTGAAGCAAAAGGAAAAGCTGAAGGTATTCTTGAGGGAAAAGAAAATGAAAAAATAGAAATTGCAGAGAAAATGAAGGCAGAAGGATTTGACAATGTTTTGATTGAAAAACTAACAGGAATCCTTCTACATTAGAGTTACATACAGAAGCCTCTTTGTGTATATTCACATGAAGAGATTTCATTTTAAGTATGGTAAATACAAAATAAAATAGGTTTTACGAAGAACATTTTAACGCAAACAATATTCAATAACTTGAATAAAATACAACATTAAGACGAAGAAAATTGATTTTCATTAAATCAAAAAAGATTATCTGATAAATATATGAACAGATAATCTTTTTGTTATACAAATCTATGCTAGTTTTCTTTTAATCTGCCTGTGGATATACCAATTGTTCTTCACTCCACTCTTTTATTACTTCTCTATAGCTTCTTGCATACTGTTTTGCTTTCTCTAGATCATGATCCAAATAGTTTCCACATTCTCTAGATTCCTGTGCACCTGGAATTTCACCTTCAAAATTCGCTATGAAATCCATTGTCTCTTGTACAAGCTTAATTGCTTCTGTTTTTGACATATCATCTCTTGTCAAAAAGTAAAAACCTGTTCGACATCCCATTGGACCTGCATAAACAATACTTTCATCCCATTTTGAATTACGAACATATGTTGCGAATAAATGTTCAAATGTATGCAAACCATCATTATCTAAATATACTCCATTATTGGGTATCACCATACGCAAATCATACGTTATGACATCTCCATCTACACGAGATACATACATACCTTCTTTTAAAATATCGTGATCAATACAAAAACTTGTAATTTTATTCATAAATTCTCTCCTTCAATATATATGTCTTCTTCCTATATTCAAATTATCTACATAATAACGAATCACTAGATTTTCTGAATATAGTTTTTTAGGTGTTATTAGAAAAGTATCGCCTTCCAGCATCATGGAGAGCATCGCTTTGTTACAAACTTCAAGATTTTTATCTTTATAGATAGCCAGCAGTTCTTTAGCCGTTATATCAATATATAACCATTTCTTAAAACTCGCTTCCTGCTTCTTTTTTAACAGATGACTTTGATAACGTAAATAAAGTTCCTCCATAATACCCTCTTTTCTTTCTTTATTTTAACATTTATCTGTCCTATAGAAAAGATAAGATAAACACATCATCAAATCTTTTTAGAATGAAATTATAAATTTGACATTTTCTTTCGAAGAATTTACAATATTTTCATAATGGAGTGTAAATTTATGAAAAATAGGGAGAAATTTTCATCTAGATTAGGTTTTATTCTAATCTCTGCAGGTTGTGCCGTAGGCTTAGGAAATGTTTGGAGATTTCCTTATATAACTGGATTATATGGCGGAGCAGCCTTTGTTATTTTATATCTTGTTTTTTTGGCAATCCTGGGATTGCCTATTATGGCCATGGAATTTTCTATAGGACGTGCATCACAGAAATCCTGTGCAAAATCTTTTGATGTTCTAGAACCAAAACAAACAAAATGGCATCTAATCAAATATAGTTCTATTGCCGGAAACTATCTTCTTATGATGTTTTATACAACCATAGGAGGCTGGATGTTAAATTATTGTTTTAAAATGGCATTCGGCACCTTCCACAACATCAATAGCGAAGAAGTTAGCGCTGCATTTTCTGATATGCTGGCCAGTCCTTTTCAAAATATCTTCTGGATGGTTATCATCAGTATCATTGGCTTTTTTATATGCAGTAAAGGTTTACAGAATGGTGTAGAGAAAATATCCAAATATATGATGTCTTTTTTATTTGTCATTATGCTTGTTTTAGTTATTCGTGCCGTAACCCTTCCAAATGCAGTTGAAGGTTTAAAGTTTTATCTGGTACCTGATTTTCATAAAATGATGGAAAATGGTTTTGGAAATGCTATATTTGCAGCTATGGGACAAGCCTTCTTTACCTTAAGCATAGGAATTGGGGCTATGGCTATCTTTGGAAGCTATATAGGAAAAGAAAGAAGTCTTCTTGGTGAAAGTTTAAATATATGTATTTTAGATACTTTAATTGCTTTTATTGCCGGTTTGATTATTTTCCCTTCCTGCTTTTCTTTTGGAGTTGATGCAGACAGTGGACCAGGACTTGTATTTGTTACATTATCAAATGTCTTTAACGAAATGCCTGGTGGACAGCTTTGGGGAACTTTGTTTTTCCTATTCATGACATTTGCTGCGCTAACTACAATCATTGCAGTATTTGAAAACATTATATCTTTCGCAATGGATCATGGATGGTCAAGAAAGAAAGCAGTTATCTTTAACTTTATCTTGATTTTGATCTTATCTCTTCCCTGTGCGCTCGGATTTAATATTTTAAGTTTTATTTCCCCATTGGGAGCGAATACTACCATTCAGGATTTCGAAGATTTTATTGTTTCCAACAATTTACTGCCATTAGGTTCTTTGTTGTATTTACTGTTTTGTACTTCTCGCTATGGATGGGGATGGAAAAACTTCCTGCAGGAAGCAAACACTGGAAAGGGTTTAAAATTTCCTAACGTATTACGTTTTTATGCTACATGGATTTTGCCTGTCATCGTATTGTTTATCTTCGTTCAGGGATACATTGAAAAATTTGATGCTCCATGGAATTTTATTCTTCCCATTCTTATCGTATGTTGTATTCTTTATATTCCTCTACAAGCCTGGTACAGTATACAAAAAGCTAATAAATTATAGACAGAAAGTTAAAATTACTTTCTGTTTTTTTAGATGTTTAAAAATCACTCATTCTATAGTATAATATTGACAATTTGGGATAAAACAGGGAGGTCTTTATGAACACAAACACTAGTAGTAACAAACTCGCATTAAAAATGGCAATTGCTCTTGTATGTGGGCTTGTAGCTGGATTTTCATGTATCGTGCTGCGTGAACAGTTAATTTCGTCAGGGAACCAGGAAATATGGAATACCATCAATAACTTACTCTTCCAAGATATCACTGCCCAAGGTGCAGAAAATGCAATCGGTATCTTCTATATTGTAGGACAATTGTTTGTCAATGCCTTGCAGTTGATTATTGTACCTATGGTATTTGTTTCCATTACTCTAGCTATATCTGCAATAACGGATACAAAGAAATTTGGAAGAATTTCATCAAGAACCATTTTTACTTTCTTGAAAACCACGATTTTTGCCCTTATTTGGGCAGGTATAGTTGGTACACTTGTATATCAAAGCGGTGCTTTTCAGTCTGTTCAGGCAGAAGGTATTGCTATTCAAGAAGGAACAACTGGTTCTAACCCATTAACTATTATTTTAAATATCATTCCCAACAATTTAATTTCTGCTTTTACACAAAACGGGAACGTTCTTGCAATTGTTTTTTTAGCCGTATGTATAGGTTTGGCAATGAACCAGTTAAAGGATAAAACAGAAATCTTAAGTAAACTTTTTCGTGAAGTAGATAAAATTATTTCTTTATGTCTATCTTTCATAATCACAAAATTTGCGCCTATTGCTATTTTTGCATTGTTAACTAGAACATTTGCAATTTATGGTATTGAATATTTACTTCCAGCTTTAGCTTATCTTTTATGTGTATTCTTTGCTTTGTTTGCATATTTACTAATAGGATTTCCTTTATATATACTTATTATGGCAAAAGTTAATCCTAAACCATTCATTAAGAAAACAGCAAAAGTTGCTTTATTTGGATTCTCTACATCATCCAGTGCTGCAACTCTTCCACTAAACAAAAAAACATGTGTAGAAGAGCTAGGCGTACATAAAGACATCGCATCTTTCACTCTTCCTCTAGGTATGACCATAAATATGGATGGAACTGCTATTATGCAGGTTATAGCCGCTTTATTTGTCGCAATCAGTGCAGGATATGATGTAACTTTTACATCTATGGCGATCATTGCTATCTTAGCATTAATTTCCTCTATTGGTACTCCTGCAGCTCCTGGTGCTGGAGCTGTGATTCTATTTACGATCTTGACAGGTATGGGATACACAAATGATGCCGCATTACTTGCATATTCCTTAATCTTGGCAATTAATCGTCCAATTGAAATGCTAGTAACATCTTTAAATGTCATAGGAGATGCTTCCACTTCTGTAATTGTTGCTAAAAAAGAAAATATGCTGGATCAGGATGTTTATAACAGTTAATTTTTTATATGTAAAGGTCTCCTCTAAGAGATCTTTTTAACATAACTTATCTTTTTAAGAAATATCAAGATAAACATAATGACAAAGATGTACTACATTTTATTATGAATAAAAAAGTATTATCTATTTTCTAATCACATTTACCAATCGTTTTTCGAATTATTTTCATACTATGCAAATTTTATATTTATATAACAGAATATGATAAAATAGATGATAAAAGAAAGGATGTGGAGTATGAATCGATTATGGGGACATTTTTATACCATTACTTCTCATAAGATAAAAGTTGCAGGCTTATGTTTTCGCTGTGGATTGTATAAACAGGGAATTCTACATGACTTATCAAAATATTCACCAATTGAATTTATAAGTGGAGTACGCTATTATCAAGGACACCGCAGTCCAATTAGTAAAGAAAAAGAAGTCCTTGGATATTCCAAAGGTTGGCTTCATCATAAAGGAAGAAACCGACATCACTGGGAATACTGGGTAGACTTTTTTCGACAAGGCATGTATGCAGTAGAAATGCCTGTTAACTTCAACATTGAAATGGTTTGTGATCGTATTGCGGCTTCAAAAACATATCTTAAGGAGTCTTATACAGATTCCAGTCCTTTACAGTATTTTGAAGGAGAACAGGGAAGAATCGCTATGCATCCTAAAACTGTAGAAAGAACTTACTATTTGTTAAACTATTTGAAAGATCATGGAGAAGATGCACTTATACAACATATTCGAAAAGATATTTTATCCAAAAGAATAGATTTTTAAAGTTAGCTTCTTTTATTAAAATCTATAAGAAACCAAACAGTCAAACAAGACTGTTTTTTATATAGGTACTTAATGAAAAAAATAGAAACACATGAGTTAAAGAAGCTGCATCACTAATGTCTTAGAACATAAAAAAGCAGGAACTTTCTTTCCTTAGAATTTATCCTGCCTTTACATTTACTTTATTTCTGCATCTTTTTTATTTGTGGTTCTAAAGACTTATATAGCAGTGGCACAACAATCATGCCCAATATAAGAGTTGGCAACAAATATGTACACTGATAAGTTATACTTCCCCATAAGGTTGTTTGATATACAATAACACCAGAAATGGTAGAACTAATAAAGCGAATAAAGTTTGTCACAAACACACCGGTATAGAAATATCCGATATTTGGAAAGATACATGCAATTCCATAGACAGAAAACGCTATGAAATAATCAAGCAGAAATCCAATCAAATCTGGAGTATACATTGGTCCTGTCACAAATTGCGCAAATACTGAAACAATAGAAACAATGATTCCCTTTTTCCATCCCAAATGATAACTTGCCATAAGTAGTGCAAGAGTAGATATCCCAAGGCTTCCACCATTTGGCATTTGAATAATATGCAAGGTATTTACAAATGTGTCTAATACCATGAATAAGGCTACATAAAAAGCCATGTAAACTAGATCTTTTACTGATACATTTCTCATAAAAAAACACCTCCATGTGAATGAGGCGTAAGGCGAATAGAAAATATAAAAATACTTTCAGACTCCCTACGCTAGCATTACCTAGTTCAGGTCATAAGGGACTGCATAAAACATCTCAGCCTTTCGGCGCCCCTGTCTTTGACATTTATATTATATTCTAATTTCCAATTGTTTCAAGAACGAATTAATAATATTATCTATTTTATTGTATAAAAAAGAATCAATGTATGTAACATCAATTCAATTAAAACAACTATAATTCTTCATCTAAACCGCCCAAAAGTTCTAATAAACGATTTAAATCATCATTTCCATTATATGCAATACTGATATGTTTTGCATCAACTTTTACCTTTGTCTGAAAACGTGTCTGTAAACGTTTTTCTACCTGTCCCAAATGAATATCTTTTGGTTTAGTTTCAGGTTTTTCTTTTGGCTCATTGATATTTTTTACCATTGTTTCTACAGCACGTACACTAAGATGTAACTGAATAGCTTTTTGTGCTACTTCTTCCATCAGTTTTTCATCTTTTAACCCTAACAAGGCACGTACATGCCCCATACTTAATTCTTGATTTACAACATGTGTTTGTACGACTGGTGGAAGTTTTAACAAACGAAGCATATTCGCTACATACTCACGAGATTTTCCAATTCTTTTTGCCAGTTCTTCCTGTGTATAACCTAATTTTTTTATTAGTTTTTCATAACCAACAGCTTCCTCAATTGCATTTAAATCTTCACGCTGTACATTCTCCAGCAATGCAATTTCCATCATTTGCTGATCATCAAAATCCATTAGAATTGCTGGAATCTTTTTCAATCCTGCTTCTTTACTTGCACGAAGACGTCTTTCCCCAGCAATTAATTCATATCCTTTTACTGCTTTCTTTACAAGGATAGGTGTAAATACCCCATGTAAACGAATAGAATCTGCTAATTCTTTTATTTTACCCTCATCAAATGTTTTTCTTGGCTGATATGGATTTGGGTGTACATCTTTTACATCTACTTCAAACTTACTATCTTCATGAACTTCTGTTTTCCCTTGCTGAATATCTTCCAGCACATTGGTTACATCTTCTCCAAAAATAGCTGATAAACCTTTTCCAAGTCTTGCAGCGCTTTCCTTTTTTGCCACAACATACACCTCCTACTATGCCTTTTTCTTTTTGTTCATACGAACAACTTCTTTTGCCAGACTGGCATATGCTTTTGCTCCCTCACAGCGAACATCATATTCAAATATAGACTGTCCTCTGGAAGGTGCTTCTCCCAATTTAATATTTCTTGGTATGTACGTTTTATATACACGATCTTTAAAATGCTGACGAACTTCCTGCTGTACTTCTACACTTAAACGTGTACGAGCATCATACATTGTTAACAATACACCTTCAATAACCAAATTTTTATTGAATAATTGCTGAACAAGACGAATCGTTAACAACAACTGCGTAACCCCTTCTAAGGCATAATATTCACATTGTACAGGAATAATAACAGAATCCGCTGCCGTTAAGGCATTCGTATTCAATAAACTTAAAGAAGGTGGACAATCAATAATAATGAAATCATATTCATCTTTTACCTGATCCAATTTGTTTTTTAATAATTCTTCTTTTCCTACTTCAAATCTTACCATCTGCAAATCTGCACCTGCTAAAGAAATGTTTGCAGGTACAATATCAATTGGTGGAGAAGTCAAGGTTTTACGAATATCTGCTACTGTATAATCTTCCATCAACAAATTATAAACAGATAATTTATCTTCTCCAACACTTGCTCCGATTCCCTGTGTTGCATTCCCCTGCGGATCTAAATCCACAAGCAATACTTTATTATTCAAATATCCTAAACCAGCCGCAAGGTTTAAGGATGTCGTTGTTTTTCCGACACCGCCTTTCTGATTTGAAATGGCAATTATTTTTCCCATACTATCCTACCTCTCTATTTCGGAATACGAATTGTTAGAATAACTTCATCTTCTGTTTCATCCTGTGTTATTTTCGCATCGCATCCACTGCGATTTACCATATTTACTGCCTGATGCAGTGTATTAATAGCTATTTTTATACTTTTGCTGATCCCTTTCAGCATCACTTTCTTTTCTGGTTTTTTTTCTTGTGATTCCTGTTTCAATACTCTTTCTGTCTGTGCAACCGTCCATCCCTTTTTGACGATTTTATGTAACATTTCCTGCTGTTTATCTTCTTTTAATCCAACAAGTGCACGTGCATGGCGCTCGCTGATTTTCTTAGCAGAAACAGCTTCCTGTACTTCTTTATCCAAACCTAGCAAACGAATCTTATTTGCTATAGCACTTTGTGACTTTCCAATACGCAAAGCCAATGTACTTTGATTGATACCGGCAAATTTCATGATTTCCACATAAGATTTTGCCTCTTCAATTGCGCTTAGATTTTCACGCTGAATATTTTCTACCAATGCCATTTCCGCCATCTGTATTTCGTTGGCATCCATGACATTTGCCAATACTTCAACTGCACCATTTAAACGCATAGCACGAAATCTTCTCTCTCCTGCTATGATTTGATATTTCCCATTGCTTTCTCGAACTGTAATTGGCTGAATCAATCCATTTTCACGAATAGACTGTGCTAGATCCATCAACGCATCATCATCAAATTCTAAACGTGGCTGATATGGATTAGGTTCAATCAAGTCAATCGCAATCATCTTCGTTTCTTTCATTTTCTAACTCCTCATATCAATTTAAAGTGGATTCTTTTTGATCTGAGCAAATGCCCTTGGATACTTCTTTGGTGTTGGTTTTATTTTCTCAAATACAAAATTAACTCTGCAGGAACCATCCGATAAGTGTTTTTCATCTCTTTGTTTTTCTTTACAACCTAAAAGTGAAATAGCTTTTTTAGCTTTATCATATTCTTCCTGTGCATTTGCCCCTTTTAAAGATAAAAAGATTCCCCCTATCTTTACTAAAGGAATACACAATTCAGAAAGCATCGTTAAGTTAGCAACTGCTCTGGCACTTACAATGTCAAAGTACTCTCTATGATCTTTCGCATATTCTTCTGCACGTGCATGAACACACTCTACATCTTTTAATTCCAGTTTTTCACACAATGCATTTAAAAACGTTATTCGTTTCCCCAAAGTTTCCACGATCGTAATCTTTAAATCCGGATATACGATTTTTAATGGAATACTTGGAAATCCAGCTCCTGCTCCCACATCACAAAAACTTCCTTTAAGAGGAACATCGAAGGAAGGCAATATCGAATCTAAAAAATGTTTTTCATAGATTTCATCCAAATCTGTAATAGCAGTAAGATTCATTTTCTGATTCCACTCTACAAGCATTTGTGCATATACTTCAAACTGCTCAATTTGCCTGTTTGATAAAACGATTCCATGCTTTTCCAAAATTGAAAAGAAATCTTCTTTTTTAAATTTTATAGACATACAATCCCTCCAGTATTTTATATTATATCAAAATTGAGGCAGAACCTAAACATTTTTATAAAAAAAATATGCTTAAAAAAGCCATATATCCACAATCATACATATATATTTTTTTAATTCTTTTGAATAGCTTTTTATCTTCAAATTATAAATATTTTGTAATTTCCCTAAGAACTCACATTAATAAATTCATCATAAATTTGTCTAAACTGATATTAAAATCAATAAATGGTTATACAAATTGAGACGCTTTAGATATCGATGCATGTTAGTCTTAGACATTCACACGAAAGCAAAAAGGAGCTAGATAGCTAATCAAGCTATCAGCTCCAAAGTGTGCTTCTACCCATTTGGGGGCATAAGCCACCCCTGAATTCTTAAAGTTTCATTTCAGCTTACTCCGACTATTTTTGAAACGCCTTATTTACATTTAGAAAAATCATTGGTTTTTTAACTTATCATATGCATTGATAGATTGATCAAATCGTTTCATTACATCATCATAACTATACATACCATCTTTATTTTTCGTCATATCTTGTAAACTTACATCATATACCATTGGTGGATTGTTTAAATCGATAATTTGCATGTCACGTAACTGATTTACTGACAAATATACCATTTTAAAAGTAATAAACTTTTCTCCTTGGTTATTTTCCCACTTTTCCATAACTAACTTAGAACCGATAGGTGTCGTTTTTTCAATAGCATTAGGTAATTCAAATGGAATAAATTCTAATGCAGCTGTTACACTGGCTAAATTAGAATCATGTCCACATAAGAATGTAAATTTTCTATTTTCATTAGATAATTCCTTTTTTATCTCTTTTAACATTGGATTCGCAATGTTTTTTGCAACAGATGGAGCAGTAAATAATACATTACCGTAAACATCTTTGATATGAGAAATAGCTTCCCAATCTTCTATGGTTAAATCTTTTCCAAATGCAGCTTTTTTAGCATCTGCTTCTTCATAGTACTGTAATACCAAAGCATCAGACACACTGGTAGCAACCTTCAATGAACCCTCCATTGATGGTTCAGCATTCAATTCAAATTTCACTTTTAAATCATCTGTAGGAAACTCTTTATAACCTTCTTCTTTTGCTTTTTCAGAATCTTTCATGTCTATGACATCAGCTAGGAGCTTATAGTTAGATTCTAAGTTTTTTTCAATGCCCTGTAAACCTTCTTTGCCACCCATAGCTGCAATTTCTTCCATTGCCTGTTTTTCGAATTTATCATTTAAAAACGTTAATTGAGGATTAAATACGGGATCCATATTTCCAATTTCCATATGATATTCTACATCAACATTGGCCAAAGGCAAGAAACCGCTTGAGAAGTATTGTGCAGTAGCAATCGTTCTCTGCATGGAGTTTGCATAAAAACGAACTGCATTTTTATCTGGAATCTCATTTTCCACCATCAATCCTTTATCAACCAAATATTTTCTAAAATATTGACCTGTTAAAGTCTCTAAATTTCCGCCTAATAAAGATAATTCGCTGGCACCACTGGACCATTCAATCCATTCATGCGGTGTGATTTTATACAGATCAGATCCTTTGGTAGATAAAGGAGCTCTCACATTATGACGACTCAGAACTACCATTTCTTTCAACTTATAATCTTTGTCATTCACTTTTGATACTACCTCTACTGAAGATCCTTTGTCTTTTTCTATATTATCTTGACTCTTAGTACAACCAGTAAACATTAATAAAATAGCTGGCAAGACCAATAACATTTTCTTGATAAATAATGATTTTTTCATAATTCCCTCCTAATCGTATAGAAACACCTGCTTTAACACTTCTTTTATATTATTAAAAATCGACTAATAGAATCTATAATAATATTACATACACAAAGTACTAAAGAAAATCAGTAGATAAAAATCAAAAGTTTTTCAAAGTAAAAATCATGAGGTTAAACACAATTTGTCCCATCAGACAAAAACAAGGTGGGGTATTCCTTATCCAAAATAACTTAATTTCTGATTTTAGTAAACCCCATCTCATTAACACTTTCTCCAAAAACCCCTTGACATATTCACATTCTTCCTGCCAAGGGGTGTTACCTATTCAATTTTATAATTCACGACCTCCTTATACTTTATGTCTTTGTATAAGATATCGACCTTTTTCCTTTCTGGTCTTATCAAATTACAATACATATATCGTTAAGTAATATCGTTACTGTATTCCAGAATTATTTCCACATAAGGACTTTTATCCAACTGTATCTTCCACGTTACAGGTTTTATATTTCCCCTGCATTTTCCATCTGCCTTATGCTTCTTTTCCCCTGCTTCATTTCTATTATGATCCTGATGTTGCTTGTACTCTCTAACTATTTTATGATGTACAAATCTTGTCAGTTTTTCCAATTCGCAGAGTAAACAGATCTTATAAATAACTTCGTATTCTCATCTCTTCCATCATTTAAAAGCATGGCTTCATCAAAACACTTTTGTTATTTATCCCTTCCATAGATACCCTCTCAGTCTTGTCTATCTTCCATATATATAGCTCTCACTGATTTCTCTATTTCCAGTTCCCTATTATTTATATATATCGTATCTACTTATCCATTCTCTTTTATATCTTCTCTATTTTGAATCTATAACCTCAATGCCGTTCAATTACAATATATATAACTCTAATTCCTAATACTGGGAGTTATACGCACCATGTACGTTGGAAACATCACTATTTCCTTTTCCTAATACCTTGTTTTGCTGTCCCAAAACTTCTTTAGGCTTTAACTTCCGATGATCCACACCGTATTTTCCAATTGTTAGATATATATTTTATACAGTTAAGACTGACTGTTTAAACGCCCATTCATAAATCATCTTTTCTTATATAAGTTTTACATATCTAACGAAGTAAACATCCCATTTTCTCACCGCTCTCTTTTATCTGTTTTCTTTTTACACCTTTATTATATCCACGCACTTTTCTAAGTAAAGAAAAGTGGAAAAACTGGCAGAAATCTGGTATTTTCAGTAAAACCAATATCTAATTTACATAAGTGAAGCATATTGATTTTCAAAAAACAAACGAAATCATATAATAAATGCATTAATAAAGGAGGATTCTCATGCAATTTTTCATAGTAGAAGGTGTATTAAAGAAACCAGAACTTATGAACGATACCCTGTTAAAAGAACATATTTCCTATACACAAAAAGCGATGCAGAAAGAACTGTATTTATTATCTGGATTGAAAGAAGATCAAACAGGCGGCATTTTTATAATAAAGGCAGAAAACAAAGAAGCTCTTCAGTCTTATTTAGAAAATGAACCTTTCTATAAAGCCGGTATGCAAACCTATAAGATAACAGCGTTTGATGCTCACTATACACAAGAAGCGATAAGTTTCTGGTTTCAAAAGTAGTTCCACAGTGCCTATGGTGCACTGTTTTTACTTTTTATGAATATAACTTTCCATTTTCCTTCGAACTTCCTGTTTTCGATTTCTTGCGAATGGCAAAGCTATCTTTTGAAGATAAACACTATCACTATCTATTTTGGTAATATATCGCATATTTACCAAATAACTGGAATGAATTCTTAAAAAATCATAAGGCTCAAATTCCATATATGCATCTTTCATATTTTTTCGTTCTTTAAATTCTCCTTTTTGGGTATGATAAATAAGCTGTTTATCTATTTTTTCAATATAGAAGATATCACGATATTTAATAGGTACCTGCACATAATTATAAGAAAGCAAATACTCTTCCTCTCCTCTGCTCACTCTATATAAGGAAGAAGCAATATTCTGCATTTCTTTTTTTATTTGATGTTTATTTATATAAAGTATTCTTTCAAAAGAAGTATAAGAAGAAGTTTTTTCATCTTGTGTAAAAACAATGATACGCTCTGATTTTTTTAAAAGAAAAGTATCTAAAAAACGTGGTACATCATATTTCCCTTGAATAAATAAGATTGAAAAATCCACTTCACATTCTGCCTTTACAAAATCAGAAATAGAAGAAAAATATTGAAATGTCCACTCAGTCCCCTGAAATATCTTGCCTAACTCAAAGATTATTTCTTTCGCAACCGTTTCTTCTTCCAGCAAAGCAACTTTCAACATAGAGCCTCACCTCTTTTCTTTATCATAACACAAAGCATGTTACATGGTACAAAGAAAAGTAAACGTTAATTTCAGGCATACAGCCAATTTGCCTTTTTGTAGTAAAGAAAGAAAACAATCGAACTTAATGTCCATGTGATCGGATATACCCAATATACCACTTGAATACTGTGGAAAATTGGAGTAAAAAACATTAAAATACTGACACGAATGACACACCAGCATACCAGCATGACAAACATAGGAATACTGGATTTTCCAACACCTCGAAGAATGGCAGAAACGCAATGAGAATATGCCAGCAAAAAGAAAAATAAGGCAGAGGTTCTTGCTCGTTCTACTCCAAACTGTATTACTTGCGGGTCATTGTTGAAGGCTTTCGTTAAGGCAGGGGCAAATAGAAAAATCAAAATTCCAATACCTTCTGCCAGAAGCATAGAACACATCATCCCAAAGAAAGCTCCTTTTTTTGTACGTTCATATTCTTTCGCACCGCTATTTTGTCCAACAAAGGTTGTAAGTGCCATGGTGAAACTTGTAATTGGAAGAAAAGCAAATCCTTCAATTTTGGAATATGCACCACATCCTGCCATTGCCATTTCTCCAAAAGCATTAATGTTAGACTGTACAACTACATTCGCAATCGCAATAATAGAATTTTGTATACCGGAAGGAATACCTAAACGAAGAATCATCCCTAGATGTTTTTTATGAAAGGTAATCTTTTTTAGTTCTAAACGATAGGATTCTCTGCTTCGCATCAATAACACCAGGCAAAGAAAGGCACTTAAAAACTGAGATAGGATGGTCGCAAAAGCCGCTGCACCAACACCAAAATGAAAAACAGAAATGAATACAATATCCAAGACAATATTGGTAATCGAAGAAATAATTAAATAGTATAGCGGATGTTTGCTGTCTCCGATTGCCTGCAAGATACCCACAAAAATATTGTACATAACAAGTCCCAAAGAACCTGCGAAATAAATACGAAAATATGTAATAGAAGATGGCAGTACATTGGATGGTGTATCCATCCATATTAACATCTGTGGTGCCAACAAAACACCAACAAACGTTAAAACAACACTGGCAACAAGTCCAAAGGCAACCGTAGTGTGAATCGCCTTCTGCATGTTTTCCACATCTTTTGCGCCAAAATAGCGAGCTATGACAACGCCTGCCCCCATCGCAATTCCATTAAAAAATCCAACCATTAAAAAAATCAAATTCCCAGATGAGCTTACCGCAGCCAATGCATTGCTTCCAAGAAAGTTTCCTACAATTAAAGAATCCGCTGTGTTATATAACTGTTGAAATAAATTTCCTAAAAATAAAGGCAACGCAAAAAAAGTAATCTTTTTCCAGATACACCCCTCACTCATCGATGTACTCCCTTTATCCACACATACCCCTCCTTAAAAATCATATCTTTTATTATAATACAAAATATTAACGATTATCTATAAAAAGAAAGAGATACGTATTCATCATGAACAGATTTTCAATATTATTTTTATAAGCCTTTTCTCATGATAAAATTAAATTTTTTATTCGGTTACAACTAAACTAAAGCACAACAAACAAATGTTACTATCAAAACATTTCCTTTCCATAGATTTTCATGTTCTTTCCTTTTTTCACAAACCTATCTGTTATATAATATCTCTTAGTAAGAAAGGATGGATGTTATGGCTTCTTTACATGATTTGCGTATGGGTGATATTATTGTAGCCCCTTCGTATTTACACCCTTTTTTAAGAGAGCAGCTGATAGAAGAAAACCAAGGATGTATTGGTATTCATCTGCACTCTTTTTATAGTCTTTTAACTTCGTGGCAAAAGGAAGAACCACAAGGTGAAATTGCGATTATTTCACAGTATCGAAAATTGATCAAAGAGATGCTTCCTTCATTGTCTATATATAAAGAAACAGCTTCTTCTCTGCCATTTCTGCAGGAATGTTATGCCTTTATAGAAGATATGAAAACATGGGATATTTCTATCGATCAGCTACCAAGAGAAACTGCTTCACAAAAAGAATTGTATGCCATTCTCTTTCCGTTGTATCCCATTACAACTTCTGCAGATATACAAAAGAAAACACTGGAGAAAAGAATACATCATGATTTTTCAAACATCTACCTATACGATGCTTCGTTTTCCTTGAAGGAACAAAAACTGGTGGACTTTTTCATGGAACATGGCGCAAAGCTCATTCCTATGCAGCAAGTATGTCAAAAAAAGCAGTTTTATCATGCGGTAAATAAGCGACAGGAAATTGAAGGATGTGCACAATACATTCTTCAACATGACATATCTGCACAAGACATACAAATTACCTTGGCAGATACGACATATGCACCCATTGTAAAACAGATTTTTGAACGATACAAAATTCCACATACGTTTCTTTCCAATTCGCATACAAGTATCATCACAAAACGTTTTCATGCCTTGTTTCAATATTACTTGCGGCCGGATGAAAAACATTTTTTAAACTGTCTTGACTGCGGATGTTTTGTGGTAGAAGGAATCGAAAGTCTTCGAAGTTATCTTGAAATTTTCCCGGGAAATATTACAACGCCTTTTGATCACCTGCAAACGATTGATTATCAAGGGCATGTATTATCGCCCCTTGATTTGGAAAAACTGTTACACCTGCAACAAAAAGCAGAAGAAGTTCGCCAGCAAGTTACAGAAAAACTGCATCCGTTTCTAATAGCTGCTTCCATCGAAGAAGTCTTTCTTTCAATTTGTGAGCTTGTGAAAGAAACCTTATCGACACAGCATACAGAATTACAAGTATTTCTAAAAGTACAAAACTTTTTAAATGATGTCTTTCCCTATTTGGAAAACATGGAAGATTTTACTTTCTATCTGCCTTACCTGGATAAGATTTCCTATGATGGTTCTATCAAGGAGATGCATGGGGCAATCGTTACTTCCCTAACACAAAACTGTCCAAAGAAACAATACCAGTTCATATTAGGGGCAACACAAAACAATTATCCTGCTTTTTCTTTTAAAAAAGGCATTTTTGATGAAAGCTACTACCAGTTTCTTCCTTATCCAAGTATGGAAGATCGCTATGCTCATTATTTAAAACAACTAGAGAAACAATTATGGAATGCACCTGTTCTTATCGTATCGTATCCACTTGGAACCTACGAAGGAAAAAGCCTGGAGGCAGCACTGGAAATAGAACAAATGCTTGGAAAACCTGAGTCTTACCCGCTTCATACTTCTTATGTGCCAATGAAAACATCCCTTGAAATCTCTCCACAAATCGCAAAACAGCTATTTGTGAAAGATGATGTTTTAAAAGGCTCTATTTCCTCTTTGGAACGTTATATTCACTGTCCTTTCTCTTACTTTTTGCGTTATGGATTAGGACTTCGTGAGCCGATGCAGTATACATTCTCGGATTCCTATGCCGGAACACTTTCTCATTATGTACTGGAAACCCTGACAAAAACGATGGGAAAAGAATATGCGAAAGCAACATCAGATAAAATTGAACAATTACTACATAAGGAAATTGAAGAAATAAAAGAAATCTTTCCTTCATCTGCCAGCAGTTACTCTCTTTTAGAAAAACGATTGTTTACCAATTTAACACAGACACTGCAAAGACTGGAAGATATGGAAGAACACTCCCATCTAAAACCATGGAAACAGGAAGAGCCTTTTACCTATATCTTGCCTGTAAAAGAAGATGTAAAACTGCAGCTGTATGGAATTATTGACCGTATTGATGCCGATGGAAACCTTGCGAGTATCTTGGATTATAAAAGCTCGATAAAAACCTTATCCGAGCCAAAAGTATTTGCGGCATTGCAGCTGCAGCTGTTAACTTATTCCATCGTTGTAAAGAAGATGCACAAAGAAGTACTGGGAGCATATTATGTATCTTTAAAAAACGAAAATATCCCAAACATTGCCGGACAGCTAAAACGTCGTCCTGTATCCTATACAGAAATAGGAAAAGAAGAGAAAGAAGCACTGTTGAAAAAAGCACATCGAAGAAATGGATGGACGATGTCTTATCAGGTAGATATTCTGGATGATGATGCAAGCCACATTGCAGGGGTTCGTCAAAACAAAGACGGTATCATAAAAGCAGGAAAAACGTACAGTCTTGATCAGATTGAAAAATACTTTACAACGATTTATCAGAAAATTGCAGATCGCATTCTTTCTGCGGATATATCCTTAACACCAGATGAAGATGCCTGTACTTTCTGCAAGTATTATGAAATTTGCCGTTTTCATGGATTATATACAAAAAAAGAACCATTTATAGAGCCAGATGATGCGCTCTATCGAAAAGAGGAGGAAATTGAAGATGCCACAATGGAATGAGATGCAGCTAAAAGCCATTGAAACAAAACAGAAAAATGTCCTTGTTTCCGCCTCTGCGGGAAGTGGAAAAACTACGGTACTTATTGAGCGATTGATGCGATTGGTTATGGAAGAGCGTGTAGAAGTCGATGCGATACTGGCAATGACTTTCACCGAAGCTGCCGCCAATGAAATGAAAAAACGACTGGCAGCAGCCTTGCAGTCTGCCTATGACACCAGTACAAAGGAAGAAGAAAAAGCATATATTACAAGACAGCTGACTTCTATACAAACTGCGCATATTTCTACTATTCACTCCTTTTGTCTATCTATTATTCAAGATTATTACTATATCATTGGATTAGATCCTGCCCGTATTTCCAGTATCATGGATAATGGGGTAATGGAACAGGCAAAAAGTGAAGCACTATCCAAAGCATTTGACATCCAATATGAAAAACAGGATGAGGATTTCCTGCATACATGTATGATGTTTTCTTCCCGTGCAGAAAATAACGATGCACTTGCAGCTTGTATTCAAAATCTTGCGAACCTTTCTTCCAGTAAACCAAACCCTAAAAAATGGCTGGAAGATATGAAAGAAATGTATCATGATATCCATACCCTTGATGATATTCCTTCTTTTATGCAAGATATCTTTTTTGACTATCTACATGTACAAATGGAACGATATCATGAAGTTCTTGATCGTCTTGCATATTTATATGAATATCGTTACAGTGAAGAAGAAAAGAAAAAAACAGCTGTCATGAAAAAGTATGGAGCACTTGGCGAAGTAGAAAAAACACTAGAAGAAAAAGATTATGAAGCTTTTCGACTGGCATTTCGTGGAATTGCACAGGGAATCATCCCTACCAGTCCAGATAAAGAAGATAATGAATATCATCGTTTACGAAAACAATCACAGGAATTGGAAGATGAACTGCTTGCAATCTTATTTTCTTCCACAACTTTTCTACAGGATATCCAAACCTTATACCCTATCGTTAGTAAACTGGTAGAAATGACATTAGATTATCGAAATGCATACCAAACTATCAAAGAAGAAATACAGTGTATTGACTTTGATGATATGGAACATTTTGCCCTTGAAATCTTACAGGCAAAAGATGGAGAAGTGGCCGATATTTACCGTAACCAGTTTGTAGAAATCATGGTGGATGAATTTCAGGACAGCAACGATGTTCAAAATGAACTTGTATTATTGATATGCAAAGAAAACAATGTATTCCGCGTTGGTGATATCAAACAGTCAATTTATGGTTTTCGTCATGCGAAACCGCAGTTGATGAAAGGATTGATCACAAACAAAAAAGAAAACGATGAAATTATTTACTTATCCAACAACTATCGTTCTAAAAAAATGATCGTAGATTTCAATAATATTTTATTTAAAGAGCTGATGAATACCGATGGTTTTTCTTGCAGCTATGCGAAAGAGGATGATGTAGAAACTGGGGTTCCTGCACAAAACGAAGATAACCTTCCTATCTGTTTCCATGCGATTTTCCATGATGAAATAAAAAAAGAAAATGATCTTATATTATCCAAGAATGATTTTAAAGCGTCTTATATTTCCCATGAAATTCTTCGAAAACATGAAGAAGAAAATAGAAAATGGAAAGATTTTGTTGTCCTTGTCAGAAGCAATGCCAGAAAAGAAAACCTGAAAGCTGCGTTTGATAAGCTGAACATTCCGTATTTCATTGATGTAAAATCAGGGTTTTATCAGTCCAATGCTGTACAAATTATGTTATCTACTTTACGTGCTCTATTACATCCACAGGAAGATATTCCTTTTATGGCCGCAATGACTTCTCCCTTATTCCAATACAATGTAGAAGATTTTGCCCATGCAAAACTGCAGAAAGAGAAAACACAGTCCTATTATGCCTGGTTTAAAGAACATGCCAGTGCAAATTTTAACGTGTTTGAAGATCTTCGAACAAACACAAGAACACTGTCTTTACCAGATATGTTAAACCTTTTATACAACACAAATGATTACTATTCCTTGCATACAACCTTGCAGGAGAAAACAAATTTAGACTTGTTGTATGAAAAAGCAGTTAATTTTGAAGATAGTTATGCGACAGGGATTGCCGGTTTTTTATCACAGATCGAACAAATCAAAGATGCCCAGACAGCAGAAGCGATTCCCATTGGTAGTGAAGCCGATGTTGTACGTGTTATGAGTATTCATCAATCCAAAGGATTACAGTTTCCTGTTGTTTATTTATGGTCTTCTGATTCCTTCAGCATGGTGGAAAATAAAGAATTCTGTATGTGTGATGCGGATATGGGAATTGCCTTAAAATGTATGGATCTTCCACAGCGTTATGTACGCACAACATGGTATCGTCTAGCAATGGAACATAAAAAAAATAAAGAAGAACTGGAAGAAGAAATGCGTATCTTATATGTTGCGACCACACGTGCACAGCAGGAAATGCATATTGTAGATTGTGTCTTATCTTTGGATACATACAATCGCCCACTTACCATGTCCGCTATTTATGAACGTAATGGATACTCTTCCTGGATCTTACAATCCTTCCTGCAAAACCCAAACCCTTTATTTACTATTCAGGAAGTTCATCAATTGTGGAACGACATTCCTCTTCCAGAAGAAATTCATCCTGTATCAAAAACATTCCAATATCAAAAGGATACAAAAAAACTGGAAATCATTACTCCAACAGCGATTCAAAAAGAACATCTTCCAGAATTAAACCTTCATAAACAAGTGCGAGGAAGCAGTTATGGAACAAAGATGCATAAACTGATGGAAACCATAGGAGAAGATACTTTTTCTATTGAAAACATAAAAGAAAAAGCAGAAATGCTAGGATTACAGCTATATGATAAGCAGATGCATTCCATCACAACTCTGTATGAACATCCCATCTATCAAGAAGCCTTACAGGGGCAGTGTTTTCACGAACTTCCTTTTATGGTGAAAAAAGAAGATATGATTCTTCACGGATATATGGACTTTGTATCTATTCAAGAAAAAATTATGATCATTGATTTTAAAACAGATGCATTGGAAAAGGAAGAAGATTTTAAAAAGCTATATGCTTCACAGCTATCCCAGTATAAAGAAGCAATGCATATTTTATATCCATCAAAAGACATACATACGTATATTTACTCTTTCCATTTGGAAAGTATGATAAAAGTATAACTACGAGTCTTTTTCAATAACGGATTTCGATAAGTAAATACAAATCTATGTTCTTGAGCAAGTTTCCTTAATTATCATTCCTTTAAAGAAAACTGTTATATGCTATAAAGAGAAATGTAACTGAATAAGATGATGTACTTTCTTCTAAAGATGTATTTTTATTTTTCAAATATTTAAATATCATGTATAAACATTTCATGATTATATTTCGTGATATAATCACTACGTTGCCCATCTCTGCCCAATGTGGAGGAGGTAATTTTACATGGAGATAATCATTATGATATTTACTTCTGTTATCGCTGGTACAATTTGCCATTGTATCTGCAAGTGGCTGGACAACAAGAAGTAGGCAACAATTTTGTCCATAACGAAAAAAGGAGTGTTGCAGCACTCCTTTTTCTTTTACATGGCTCATCACGATATTTTGCCTGCACCTATTATATGCAAATACAGTAACTTAGTCAAACTAAATTTTTTAGTTATATGCGTTGAATCTAAATGGAAATACAACCTCTTTTGTGTAGACAGAAGATGGCATTCATGAATATGGTTTAACATTTATATCTCTAGAAAAGTTAGATAATATAGATGAAATACAAAAGTCTGGAACAAGCTATCTCCTTTTTATAAACAATCTCCATTGTCTCTTAGCAAACACTCATAATTGTAGATAAAAATGGAGATAGAAGCGTAATAGAATATAATCCTTATGTGGTAAAAATAATTTATCCTAACAAGGATTGTAATATAATTGATACAATCAATTTAATATATGTAAAAATGAAGCTAATGCCCTCTGCTCTGTTATCTACGATATAAAAAACAAAAAAATTTTAGAGCTGATGGAAAGCTATCTTGTAAAAGTTTAAAGAAAATACAAGATGTAACAAAAGTAAAAAGCTGATTTTACTTAGCTTATATACGACATTTCCCCTAGGGCTGTATTTCTTTTCTCCGATAAAGTCTTCAAATAGTTGCGAACAGCTTCCCAAATAGAATACATAACATTTTCCAATACACCCAGCTGTACACTTTGTACAATTAGCTGTAACAAATAATCTTCTTTTCCTGTTCCATAATCATTATCAAACATCAACAATAAAACACCTAAAAGATAGTTTTCTTTTATAAACTTCATATCTTCTTTTTCTTCTTCTATATGAAACAATTTATGTTCATATAGAAACAGCAAGTTATCATATACATCTACAGGAATCTGTATTTTTCCTTTCGGATAATACAAACAGTCTTTTTCCTGCCATAATCCAAATTGTGTCTTAAAATCATGAATACGCAAGGTAAGTGGAAGCCTCCAGTCTTCAAATTTATCTAAATTTCCTGTCGCATTTAAATCTTTAAACGCAAAGCCATCTTTTTCAATGATTTGAATACCCAAATTAGGATGATAACTCAAATTCTTCCCATTTTCATTTTCTATGATATCATATGATTTTTTATGCACCAATTTCCACGTCATATCAATAGAAACCTCCTCGTTTATATCTATATTGACAGTATAACAGTTTCTTCTTTCTCCTATGTCAAACAATCTTGTGAAATTATGGTAGAACAAATATTTAAAAAGAGTGGTTTGCACTCTTCTTTAAATCAGTCTTTTATTACATCTTTAATAATTTGCACAGCTCCATCTACATCAAATGTACTTGTATTAATACTTAAGTCATAATTTTCTGCACGTCCCCATTTTCTGTCTGTGTAATATTCATAATAGTTTGCACGTCTTTTATCTATTTTATGAATAGAATCTTCTACATTTCGTTCATCCACTTCATAAGAATGTACTGCACGTTTGATTCGATCATTCATATTCGCATGAATATAAACATTTAATACATCATCACGATCACTTAATACATAATCTGCACATCGTCCAACAATTACACATGGGCCTTCCTGAGCAACCTGTTCAATAACCTGTGATTGTACCAGATATAAACGATCATTCAATGATAATTCGGTAATCGTAGATAATGGTCCACCCAAAGAATATCCTAAAGCACCAATCAGATGAAATCCCAAGCTTGTACGTGTGTCATCTTCCACAAACAATTCAGGATCCATTCCACTTTCTTTTGCGGCTATTTCAATTAATTCCTTATCATAAAATGGAATACCTAAATCTTTCGCAAGCTTTTCACCTACTTCTCTTCCTCCGCTTCCAAATTGTCTACTAATTGTAATAATGGTCTTTTTCATAAATGTCGACCTCCTTATTTCTATTCTTATTATACTCCTTATTATATATTTCATCAATGAGTGCGCTTACATATTATTTTCTTTTTTCAAGCTTCTCCATCTCTCAACACTTATTGTATAAACTTTCCATTCATGTCATAATACATATAACAGAAAGAGGGTATTTACAATGAAAAAAATTTATATCTCTGCAGATATTGAAGGAATATGGGGAAACAGCAACCCTGCTTATACGATGCGAGGTGGTGCAGAGTATGAAGAATATAGAACCAACATGATAAATGAAGTAAATTTAGTTATTTCTGCCTTATTTGAAAATGGTGTTGAGGAAATTATCGTGAATGATGGTCATGGCAATATGGATAATCTTTTGCCATCTCGCTTAGATCCACGTGTATCTTTTGTTTCCAGCAATGGTGCTTATAAACCATATGGCATGATGGAAGGGTTTGATGACAGTTATGATGGTGTATGTTTTATTGGTTATCATTGTCGTTCCAATACAGCAGGTATTATGGCACATACCAATTGGGGAGCGATGATTCGAAATATTAAAGTAGATGGAATGGAAATGGGAGAGGCTGGCATTAATGCTCGTCTTGCCTGGGAATATGGTGTTCCTGTTATCCTTGTTAGTGGAGATGATCTTTTAAAACAGCAAATAGAAGAAGAATTGGGTAAGGGATTTTCTTATGTAGAAACAAAAAAAGCAATCAATTCCCAATGTGCTCTTTGCTGCAGCTGGAATACACTTATGAAACGTTATCAAACTGAAATTCCAAAAGCTTTAACGCATGCAACTATGAAGAAAGAGGTAACTTCTCATAGTATGGAAATTACCTTTCATCATGAACGCAATGCAGCATTCGCAAGTCGCATGGACAATGTAATACGTATAGATAATTGTACAGTACGAATCGAAAAAGATAACTATGATGCATTGTATCGTATGATGCGCTTTATCATCAAAACAGGCAATGCTTTCGCATGATGTTTAACAAACACATTGATAAAAAAGAGACTGTGCCTATTAAGAAAAATTCGAATTTCTTCCAAAAGCACAGTTTTCTATTATTTTCTTATTTACTACTATTATAGGAAAATTCAAGATTTGTATATTTCTAACCAATTTTTAATCATTCTAACCATTCTCATCAAATTTTGGTTAGAATAGAGAACATTCTTAATTATAAAATGAAAGAAATGATAATAATGGAGGGAATTAAAAAGAAAAAACATTAAAACTGTTATTATGTTTTGTTAAAACATTATTTAAATAAATCTGCCAGTTGACAAAATTTTTCTTTATATAACATAAAAAATGATGTATCCGCAAATGGTCTTACATCATTTTTTATTACATCTTTCTAACTTCGTTTTAACTGCTCCAAATATACTGCCAATACCGCAATATCAGCTGGATTCACACCTGAAATTCGAGAGGCCTGCCCCATCGTCATTGGCTGTATTTCTGATAGCTTTTGTTTTGCTTCTAAAGATAAATGCTGAATACTGTTATAATCCAAATCTTGTGGTAAACTTACCCTTTCCATTTGTCTTAAATGTGCAGCATCTCTTTTTGCTTTGTTGATATAACCCTCATATTTGACTTCAATTTCTACCTGAGAAAGTACTTCATCATCATATTTTATCTCCAGATAATCTTTCATGCCATCTAATGTAACTTTTGGACGTTTTAATAAATCTAAAGCAGAAATTCCCTCTTTTAATGTTCCATATTCAATAGATCCCAAGTAAGTATTAATTTCAGATTTTGGTGTAAAGCGAACTGTCTTTAAATACTCCTTACATTCTTGAATATTTTTTTCTTTCTCTTCAAATGCAGAGAATCTTTCATCACTAATAAGTCCAAATTCATGTCCATAAGTACTTAATCTTCGATCTGCATTATCATGACGCAACAACAAACGATATTCTGCTCTTGATGTTAATAAACGATAAGGCTCTTTTGTACCCTTAGTCACCAAATCATCAATCATAACACCGATATATGCTTCATCTCTATGTAAAATAAGAGGTTCTTTGCCATCCATTTTCAATACAGCATTGATTCCTGCCATTAACCCCTGGGCAGCTGCTTCCTCATAACCACTTGTTCCATTAATTTGCCCTGCAGTATAAAGATTCTCAATCTTTTTATTTTCCAATGTTGGTTTGCACTGTAATGGATCAATCGCATCATACTCAATCGCATAGGCATATTTCTCAATGATACAGTTTTCTAATCCCGGCAAGCTTTTCAACATATCTTCCTGCACATCGTGTGGCATAGAAGTAGAAAATCCCTGTATGTAAGTTGTATTTAAAGATTCACTTTCCGGTTCCAGGAAAATCTGATGACGTTCCTTATCCGCAAAACGTACCAGTTTATCTTCAATACTTGGACAATAACGTGGTCCAACCCCTTTCACAAGTCCGGAATACATAGCAGAATCCTTTAAATGAGAGCGAATAATTTCATGTGTTTTCGCATTTGTATAGGTCAGATAACATACCGCCTGTTTTTCAAAAGGGCGAATGGACTTCGTTTCATTGGAAAAGCGTAAAAAAGCATCTGTGCCGGGTTGTACTTCCGTTTTACTGAAATCAATGGAATCCGTACGAATACGCGCTGGTGTTCCTGTTTTTAAACGGAATGTATGAATACCTAAATCACGCAGACTTTGTGATAGTGAATCTGTTGTAGGTTCATCATCTGGTCCTTGTTTGGTAGAAGTATGTCCTACTAAAATACGACTGCTCATAAACGTTCCACTTGTGATGATCAAAGAATGACAAGGCTCTATATGACCATCCGCCTGTAACACTCCACGAACAACACCATTTTCTGCCAATACCTTTTCCACACACATCTCACGCACTTCAAGATGCTCTTGATGTAACACTTTATTCTGCATATAACGCATATACGCAATTTTATCTGACTGCACACGAAGACACTGTACACCAGGTCCTTTCGTTGTATTCAACATCTTAAACTGAAGTGCTGTTGCATCCGCAGCCTTTCCCATTTCTCCACCTAATGCATCAATTTCACGAACAACGATTCCCTTTGCAGGTCCTCCTACACTTGGGTTGCAGGGCATTGATGCGATCATATCAATATGCATAGAATATAGAATGGTATCTTTATTCATACGTGCACAAGCAAGTGCTGCCTCTACACCAGCATGTCCTCCACCAATGACAATAATATCCGCCATATACAACATCCTTTCCTATAAACGTACTAACATTTTACCACAGAACTTTTATTTTGACTGTAAAAAACAAATAGAACACTATAATTTCCAATAATACTAAATTTTTAATAATGTATTCACTTACCATACATCATTATATGTGAACGAAATACAAAAAGCAGCACAAAGCTGCCTGTAATCTATGTTTTCTATTCAAGGTTTAAGTAGATAAACAACATTCTGTTTTTACCACTCATATCCTTAATGACTTCAATCTTCGCATCAGGGAAATATTTTCTGGCTTCTGCACTCAATGCTTCTTTTTGGTTATAACCCATTTCAAATGCCATGAATGCTTTCTCGTTTAGAATCTTAGGTGCATTCTCAAAGATAACACGATAAAATTTCAAGCCGTCTTCTCCACCGAACAAAGCCACATGTGGTTCATAATTCACCACACTATCCTCCATGACTTCTTCATTTGGAATATATGGAGGATTACTAATAAGAATATCCAGTTTGATATCACGATCAATCAAAGGCTGTAACATATCACCTACTAGAAAGGATACCACTGCATCGTTATTTGCGGCATTTTCTTTCGCCACCATCACTGCTTTTTCACTAATATCACTTGCCAGCATGTGAATATTTTCTTCTTCTTTCTTTAAAGAAATCGCAATCGCTCCACTACCTGTACCAATATCTGCCGCAGTTACCTGCTGTCCTTGAAAATATTCATCATAAGCAGCCAATACATTGGCAACAAGCTCTTCTGTTTCAGGTCTTGGAATCAACACATCTTCATTTACTTTAAAACGATACCCATAAAACCATTCAAAACCAAGCACATGCCCTAACGGTTCTCCTGCCAGTAAACGCTGAATACCTGCTTCATATTCTTTTTCAATATCTTCTGGCATTTCCTGTTCAAATTCCATATATAAATTATGTGCTTCCATATTTGTCAGTTCCAAAAGATAAAGCAAAGCTGCCTGTTCTCCTCGATCTGCTTCTTCCATGCGTGTCTGCGCATGTTTTAGCACTTCTTTATAACTACTCATTTTTTGTACCTGCTAATTTTGCCTGCTGATCAGCACTTTGTAAAGCATCTAATAATTCCTGCATTCTACCTTCCATGATACGATCCAGCTGGTTTACGTTATATCCAATACGGTGATCCGTAACACGGTTTTGCGGATAGTTGTAAGTACGGATTTTTTCTGCACGATCTCCTGTACCAATCTTGCTTCTTCTTTCTGCTCCCTGTTCTTCTTCCAGTTTACGCTGATGTTCTTCATATACACGAGAACGAATAGTCATCAATGCTGTTGCACGGTTTTCATGCTGAGAACGACCATCCTGACATTTTACAACAATACCTGTTGGCTTATGGATAATACGTACAGCAGAGTCTGTTTTATTAATGTGCTGTCCACCGGCACCACTTGCACGCATTGTTTCAATTTCCAAATCATTCATATCGATATCAAAATCTTCTGCTTCAATTTCCGGTGTAACTAAAACCGTCGCAGTAGATGTATGAATACGTCCCTGTGATTCTGTTTTTGGAACACGCTGTACACGATGACTTCCAGATTCAAACTTCAATCTGCCATATACGCCATCCCCTTTTACCATAAAGGATACCAAAGAGAATCCGCCAGCCTCAGAATCATCCATTTCAATGATTTCAATTTTCCAGCCCTGGCTTTCTGCATATTTGCTATACATACGATATAAGTCACCCGCAAAGATATTTCCTTCATCTCCACCAGCTGCTCCACGAATTTCCACAATCGCATTGTGAGAATCATTTGGATCTTTTGGAATCAGAAGAATTTCCAGCTTTCCTAAAAGTTCTTCAATTTTAGGCTCAAGTTCTTCAATTTCCATCTTCGCCATTTCTTTAATTTCTTTATCATCTTCCATTAAAAGTTCTTTTGCTTCCTGTAAAGCTTCCGCACTTTTTTTGTATTCTTCATAAGTTTCTACAACTTGTGTTAAATCTGCCTGTTCTTTTCCAAGTTTCGCAAGTTCTTTACTGTCGGATACGATTTCCGGCATCATCATCATTTCCGTAATTTCGTGATAACGGTTTACCATACCTTCCAGACGTTCAATCATGATACTCATAACATAACCTCCTGCCTCTATTTATACTAGCCTTAAATGGCATAAATATCCTTATATACTATACCATTGAACACTTAAAATGAAAAGAATTTTTCAACATCTAAAAAGAATAAAAAAAGAAAGTGCCCTCTGCTTATATCTACAGCAGACACCCTCTATATTATTTATATTCTTGTATACTATGCAGTTAAAAATAATACAAAATAAAACAATGCAATAAGAATAACAATACCTATTAAGATAAATCGAAGTTTTTTCATCATTTGTTAATCATCTCCTATTTCTTAATAAATTTTATCTTATACTCCTTTAAATCATATTCTTTCTCAAAAAAAGGAGTTAATATTTTTTCTGCATTTTCATATGCATTTTCCAACAACCCATTAGAAATCGCATCTTTTTCCGCATTCTTTTTTAATTCCGCCAATGCTTTGTTGTTTTCAGATAATGTAATCTGTCGAAATATACTTTCATCTTCATGGTAGATCTTGCAGGAATCCATATCTATTTCCGTACTTAAGATATTTGCTTCTGGCAATTTTACTTCAATTACATGATTCGTTTCTTTCCACTCTATCTCATTAAAGTTAAATCCTGCTTTTATATTCACATCATAACTATATACATACTTGCTTTGCGTAAATGGAATTTCCATACCAAATAGATTTCTTGCGGCTTTTGTCACATTTACTTCCGTAACATATGCACTTTGTGTAGCCAGTTCCCCAATATCTTCAAAACCAAGCTTTGTAGTTTTGCTTTCTGCTACATAAGATTTTCCAATTCCAAGTACAACTACCATAAGCAAAGCTATCATGCCTATTGCGGTAAGTAATTTATTCGCAAGCAGAAATTTCCAAATATTAAATCTGTTTTTGTTTTTCCCCTGTTCTTTTTTCTTTAATTCCATCAAACATCCCTCCAATCTTTATACGAAAATATCTACCCATGATAAGATATATCATTACAGCATCTTGTTAATATACTGCTCCATTTAATATTTACTTTTGTTATATATAATACTTAAAAATCTTACATAGTCAATATATATCCTACTTTTTCACAAAAAGAAAAGAAGATTACGCATAACCTTCTTTCTACAATTTAAATTTGTTAGTCCTTATGAATGGTTCTTTTTCCCGGCACTTCATGACAATGACGACATCTTGCCTCATACTGTTCGCTTGCGCCAACCTGAATAACTGGATCATCATAACGAGCTGGATGACCATCAATTAATCTTTGGCTTCTTGTCGCAGGTGCGCCACATTTCATACATACTGCTGTTAGTTTTGTGACAAACTCTGCATGTGTAAACAACTGCGGCATTACACTGAATGGTTCTCCTCTAAAATCCATATCCAGTCCAGCTACCATAACTCTTTTTCCCTGATCCGCAAAATGATCACAAATTTCTACAATTTCTTCATCAAAGAACTGTACCTCATCAATTGCGATTACATCATAACTATCGTCTATGTAATCAAAAATTTCTCTTGCATTTTTAATATTAAAACTTTTCACACTGCTTCCCGCATGAGAGACAACAGAATCTTCACTGTATCGATTATCTATTTTCGGTTTAAATACTGCTATTTTTTTCTTTGCATATTCCAAAACTTTAATTCTACGAATAAGTTCTTCTGTCTTGCCTGCAAACATACAGCCAGAAATAACTTCCAGCCATCCCTCTTTATACTGCTGATACATATCTTCACCTCATAACGCAGTTTATTATACTACATAATTAGACAAAAAAACAGAAGCTTACACTCCTGTTTCTTAGATTAAAATGTTCCCGCAAGTTTTTTAGCTTTTTCTTTTGATGAAGAAAGAATGTTTTCAATATCATTTCCGATTACATCTAAACCTTCAATCGCAATGGTAGAGATGTCATATACACCAAAGAAATTTAACAGCGTGCGCAGATAACGATCTCCCATTTCTACTTCGCTTCTTTCATATACGCCTCCACGAGCAGTAATATGGATAGCTTTTTTATTTTCTAAAAGTCCTTGTGGCCCCTGTGCAGTGTAGCGAAACGTAATACCTGTAACACTGACATAATCCAAATAAGCTTTTAAAATAGCCGGCATAGATAAATTCCACATTGGTGCAGCAAAAATATATTTATCTGCTTCCTGAAATTGATATGCATATTTCAATACAGGGTGCTGTTTACTTTCTTCTGTCTTAGGCCCAAATACAGAATCTAAATCCTGTGGTCTTAAAAAATCAATACCTTCTTTATATAAATCCAATGTAATGATTTCATCTTCCGGATGATTCTTTTTATACATTTCTACAAAATGGTCGGACACTTGAAATGTTCTAGATTGCCCTTCTTCTTTAATATTTGCTTTTATATATAATACTTTACTCATAAATAATCTCCTTATTTTTTCACTAGTATTAGTATTCTTTCATTTTTCAAAACTATACTACTTCTACAAGTATCTATATCTTACTTATTTCTAAACATTCCTACAAGTCGTATGACCATTTATCGCATATAAAAGATTACATAATTGTATTACTATATTAAAAAAAGAGTCATAACTTCTTGAACAATTTGTCCTTCTGTTATAACTCTTTTTTCTTTGTAATTGTTGTTATTTAAGTCCGTATTTTTTGTTGAATTTTTCAATACGTCCTGCTGCAGCAGCGAATCTCTGACGTCCAGTAAAGAATGGATGACAGTTTGAGCAAGTATCAACACGCAATTCTTTTGCAGTTGAACCTGATTCAAATTCAGCTCCACAAGAAGTACATTTTACCATAATATGGTGGTATTCTGGATGAATTCCTTTTTTCATAATATACTCTCCTTCCGCCTTAAGCCTCATGCGGGCCCAAAGTAAGTGCTATACAATTATAACAATACTTTGTCTATATCGCAAGTAGCTACTATAATTTTTTTAATTTTTATCTTCTTCTTTTTCTTCATCTTCTAAATAATCATCTAAATTTGTATCATCATTATCGCCTGGAAGATATTTTTTCAACATTATACCTCTTCCAATACCCATCACAATCAACAAAATCCCAAGAAATAGAAGTATTTGTTCCTGCACTTGCCATCCTTTGATGATAAACACAAGTCCTACAAGAATTAATAGTCCTACGGAACCAAAAATCGTAACCTTTTGTTTCGGATTCATAAACTAGCTTACTTTCGTTCCATTAGGAAGATCTTTCGCAATGGAAACAATATCCAAATCATCTTCTGTACTTGCGCATAAAATCATACCTTGACTTTCTACCCCGCGAAGTTTTACTGGTTTTAAGTTCGTTACCACAACTACCTTTTTCCCTACTACTTCTTCTGGTTTAAATGATTTCGCAATTCCACTGACGATTTGACGTGTTTCATCTCCTAAATCAATCTGTTCGACTAACAAACGATCTGCTTTTGGATGTTTTTCTGCCGAAATAATTGTCCCTACTTTTAATTCTACTTTTGTAAAATCTTCAATAGAAATTTCTTCTTTCACATCTTTTTTATTTTCTTTGGAAGCTTTTGCTTCTGCTTTTTCCTGTGCTTTTTTATCAGCTTCCAGTTTTTCCATAAATTCTTTCATATCGATACGAGCAAATAGAATTTCTGGTTTAGAATCAACCGTACGACCACATTCTAACATACCAAATTCTTTTAAGCTTTCTGCATCTCTTTGTGAAGTACTTAATTCATCTAAGATTTTCTCAGAAGTTTCTGGCATATAGCTGCTTAAAAGTACTGCCGCAATACGGATACTTTCCATCAAGTTATAAAGTACGGTTGCTAAACGATCTTTTTTGCTTTCATCTTTTCCTAAAACCCATGGTGTTGTTTCATCAATATATTTATTACAACGTTTTAAAAGTGCAAAAATTTCATCGATGGCTTCTCCAACATGCAAGGTATCCATTGCTTTTTCTACACGTTTTGGTGTATCCATTGCCAATGAGATCAATTCTTCATCAATGGCTTCTTTTTCTAATGGATTGCTGATTACACCGCCAAAGTATTTATTCTGCATAGAAATTGTACGGTTTACCAAATTCCCTAAAACATTTGCTAAATCAGAGTTTACACGCTCTACCATCAAATCCCAGGTAATTGTTCCATCCTGAGCAAATGGCATTTCATGAAGTACGAAATAACGTACTGCATCTACACCAAAATAGTGTACTAATTCATCTGCATAAATCGCATTTCCTTTTGATTTGGACATTTTTCCATCGCCAACTAATAGCCAAGGATGTCCAAATACCTGTTTTGGAAGTGGCAAATCAAGTGCCATTAAGATAATTGGCCAGTAAATTGTATGGAAACGTAAAATATCTTTTCCGATGATATGTACATCAGCAGGCCAGTATTTCTTAAAGTTTTCCCCATGATTTCCATCAGCATCATATCCTAAAGATGTAATATAGTTTGTCAAAGCATCTACCCATACATATACAACATGTTTTGGATCAAAATCGACTGGTACACCCCATGTAAAAGAAGTACGAGATACACATAAATCCTGTAGTCCCGGTCTTAAAAAGTTATTCAACATTTCATTTTTACGAGATTCTGGCTGAATAAATTCCGGATGTTCTTCAATATACTGAATTAAACGATCGGCATATTTCTGCATTTTAAAGAAATACGCTTCCTCTGTTGCCTTTTTCACTGGACGACCACAATCTGGACAGCAGCCATCAACTAATTGACTCTCTGTCCAGAAAGATTCACATGGTGTACAATACATTCCTTCATAGGTACTTTTATAAATGTCACCTTTTTCATATAATTTTTTGAAGATTTTCTGCACTTGTTTTTCATGCTGTTCATCCGTTGTACGAATAAAGTAATCATAAGATGTATTCATCATATCAAAGTTTTTACGAACAACAGAAGCAACATTATCTACAAACTGTTTTGGTGTAATACCAGCATCTCTTGCTTTTTCTTCAATTTTTTGACCATGTTCATCTGTTCCCGTCTGGAAAAATACATCATATCCCTGTTGACGTTTATAACGCGCGATCGCATCAGTCAATACGATTTCATATGTATTTCCAATATGTGGTTTTCCTGATGTATAAGCAATTGCTGTAGTGATAAAATATGGTTTCTTCTTGCAGTTTTCACACATAAGTAAATCCTCCCTTTTAGAAAATAAAAATCTCTCATCAAAGGACGAGAGATTCGTGTTACCACCTTTTTTCGTGTACAAATGTACACCTCAAATCCTTAACGCTAGATTCACGACTTTTTCTAATCATTCAAAAAAGCGGTTCCAGGGCCATTTTCCTGTCATTTCTTCATACAGATTTCCACCTGCCATCTGTTCTCTAGGTTTTCAAAATGCAGTACTCTTCCTGTCATTACCTTTGATTTTTACCATATACAATTATATAGAAATCCATACTGTATTACAAGCATTTCTTTTATAAGGATTATATCGGACACAAATACTTAAATGAATTTATGATTTCCTTCTGTTTAACCTATCTAAAATCTTAGTTTTTAATCCTTCATCAATCTCTAAAATCTCCATTGCTTCTTCTCTGCTCAAATTCATATTTTTCTCTATTTTTTCTATAGCCATGAGCGTTGTATTTACTTCTCCTTCAACTATACCTGCTTCTTTCCCTTCTGCCAATGCCTCAACTCTTGTCTTTCTTTCATAATATTCAATTACATTACACATATCATCCATTGCCTCCTCTAGTTCTCTTGTCATTTTTATTTTATACTTTTCCTCTAATATCTGCTTTTTCTTAGCTACTTCCATATCCGATACAAATAAAATGTGTAAAAATCTGATGACTTCATTTTCACTGTCTTCTTTTAATGGATATACCATAATGATATTCATCAATGTCTTATCCTCTTTTTCAGGAAATGTATGTACTTCTATCATTTCCTCTTTTTTCACATCCATATCCATTACGATCCATATGGAATACACTTCCTTCATTTCTCCATATCTTGATTTCATGAATCCTTCTGACTTATTCTTTTGTTTAGCTACCAATCTACTCACATAATAAACTGCTCTGTTCATCAATGGATACCCTGGATTTTCTTTGCTTTGTGCTTCTATGTTTACAAATATCTTCGTTTTAGGAAGTTTTACTTCATAGAGTTTATCATACTCTATTCTTGCACCTGGTATGCTTTCATCTACGATATTGCTTTCTTTTATACCGCAATATCCCTTGTTATCTAAGACAAGTTTTTCAAGTATATAACTTACTACATCTTTATTTGACAATACTCTTTTACAGTAATCATCAATTGCCTTTCCTTTTCCTCTGATTTCAACTGCAGATGCCAGTTCTGTATTTTCTATCATTCTTTCACCTCTTTTATCTTTCATAACTTATTACGATGCAAGAAGATGAAAATACAAAACTTTCTATAAATTTTTCTTATTTTCCTGTATTTTTACTATAACATAACGAATAAAAGTTTAGTATATACTTCATGTGATACTACAATATCATAACTATTCTTTTATTATTCAAATAAGAAAATATCCAATGTATTCCTCTACTCTTTTAAGGATTTCTTATGCTACAATGAAAATATAAATCCTACGGAGGTGATTGGATGCGAATACTTATTGCGGATGATGAAAAAGATTTAAATCAAATCCTGGCACAGAAACTTAAACAGGAAAGCTATAGTGTTGATTGCTGTTTTGATGGTGAAGAAGCTTTAGATTATCTGGAAAGTGCAGAGTATGATGTCGCAATTCTTGATATTATGATGCCGAAGAAAACAGGGCTTGAAGTATTACAAACAATAAGAGAAAATGGAAATCCGTTGCCGATTCTTCTTTTAACCGCAAGGGATAGTATCGATGATCGTGTTCTTGGACTTGATCTTGGGGCGGATGATTACCTTGTAAAACCTTTTGCTTTAGAGGAATTGCTTGCCAGGCTTCGCGTTTTATTAAGAAAAACATCGACACAAAAAAATAATGTTTTACAAGCTGGAAATCTATCGCTGCATCTTGATAGCCATCAGGTGAAAAGAGGTAATAGAGAAATCCAGTTATCTTCTAAAGAATTCTCACTTCTTCGTTATATGATGCAAAATAAAGGAATCGTATTATCTAGAGATACTTTAGAACAGCATATATATAGTTTTGATTTTAGCGGAGGGTCTAATGTCATTGATGTTTATATCCGTTATCTTAGAAGAAAAATTGATGATGGAGAAGATGAAAAACTAATACATACCATACGAGGACAGGGTTACGTTTTGAGGGATCCATCATGAAACGATTTTCTATTCGTGCAAAACTAACACTACTTTATACTCTTTTATCTACCATTATCGTATGCATTATTTTAGGAATTCTTTTTTCTTTAGGAGAACAACAGATACTTACAAATGCCAAACATACATTAGAAGAACGTGTATCTTCATCTTTAAAAGAAATTCATATTAATGATGGAAAAGTAAAATTTGATTCTGAACTTATGGAATTAGAAGATGGTGTATATTTATCTGTCTATAACCAATATAAAGAATTGCTTTATGGAAGAATTCCGTATGGATTTTCCAATGATTCTCCTTTAGAAAATGGTTATATTCGTGAAATTACCAGTAATCACACACGTTATTATGTAATGGATATTTCCACTCCCCTTAATGAAAATGAAGTCCTATATGTAAGAGGAATCTTATCTTTGTCAAAGACAGAATCTACTTTTTATAATGTACTTCGTCTTGCACTAATACTTCTTCCCTTATTTATACTTCTTACTGCTGTTATTGGTTATTTTATGGCTAAAAAAGCGCTCTCTCCTGTGTATCAGATAACAAATACAGTACAAAGCATACAAAAAGAAAAGGATTTATCAAGAAGAATTCATTTAGGAAATGGAAAAGATGAAATTTATCATCTTTCGAATACTTTTGATGAATTATTAGACCAGATAGAAGATTCCATCAAACGTGAACAGCAATTTACATCCGATGTTTCACATGAACTTCGTACTCCATTAAGTGTTATCTCTATGCAGTGTGATGCATTATTAGATACAGATAATTTAGATGAAACAATAAGAGAAAAACTGCTTGTTATCCATAAAAAAACACGCATACTAACAAACATGTTATCCCAGCTTCTTTTATTATCAAGAGCTGATCAGGGAAGAGAAAAACTGCATATGGAGCTTTTAAACTTTACAGAATTATGTGAAATGGCAATCGAAGAATGCCAGCTATATGCCAAAGAAAAAAATATTTCCATAACACATGAAATTGAAGAAAATATACAAATTTATGGAGATCAGACACTTCTTATCCGTTTGTGGATGAATCTGTTAAATAATGCTTTGCAGTATGGAAAAGAAAATGGACATATTCATGTTTCTTTAACAAGCCATGATGGATATATTTATGGAAGTGTGGAAGATGATGGATGTGGTATACATGAAAAAGACCTTCCATATATATGGAATCGTTTCTATCAGGCAGATAGTGCCAGATCAAATAGTGAAAGCAGTGGATTAGGTTTATCCATGGTGAAATGGATCATTGAGGTACATCATGGGGTGATTCATGTCGAAAGCACACTGCATAAAGGAACAAAATTTTTCTTTGAAATTTCTCAAAAAAATGAAATATTTTAATCTTTCTTTAATCTTTGCCTGTTAAATTATAGATGTAAAAGATAAAAAGGAGAGATGAAATATGAAAAAATTATACAAATTATGTTATCCATTATTAGCAGTTACAATTTTAGCCGGATGTTCAAATGGAATGGCAAATACAGCTTCAGATGGATCTTATATCAGTGAAGATAGCGCAAAAACTACTGCTTATAATCATGCGAATGTGAATGAAAAAGATGTTGCATCTATACAACTAACAAAAGATAAAGAAAATGGAAAAGATGTATATTCTATTGAATTTTATACAAAAGATAAAAAATATGATTATGATATTGATCGCAGCACAGGTGAAATTCTTAAAAATGAATCTGAAAATTTAACATCTGCAATGAACAATGAAAAAAATACAGATTCTAAGAAAAACAATACTTCCACTACTGTAAATACAACTTCAAATTCAAATAATAAAACTACTGCTTCTAATACTCCATCAAACAATACAAACAAATCTAGTTCTTCCAATAAAACTCCTGTTTCTACAAGTATTACCAAAGAAAAAGCAAAATCTATCGCCCTTGCTCATGCGAAAGTAAGTGAAAGCAATGTAAAAGGATTAAAAATAGAAAATGACTGGGAACATGGACAGGAAGCATATTCTGTAAGTTTCTATGCTGGAAATTATGAATATGAATATGATATTGCGAAAAGCAATGGAACTATTTTAAAAGCTGATAAAGACTATGAAAAAGACAATAATTCTTCTAATTCTAACAGCATGATATCAAAAGATAAAGCAATGTCTATTGCTTTGGCAAAAGTAAGCGGAGCTACTTCTTCTAACATCTATATTGAATTAGAAAAAGATGATGGAAGATATACATATGAAGGTGAAATTAATTTCAATAATAAAGAATATGAATTTGAGATTGATGCCTACACTGGAAACATCTTAAAATGGGAAGTAGATAGTATCGATTAAATTGTTTTAAAAATTATCAGTTAATTTTAAACTCAAGATTGCATATACACGCGTTCTTGAGTTTTTTTAATATCATACAGAAATAGTTTATTTTTTATTATCCTATTTTTTACAATGATATAATTACAAGGTTGCCTGCCTCTAAACGAACAGGAAGGAGGTGATTTCCTGTGGAGATTATCATTACGATAATTTCTTCTATTATTGCAGGTACAATATGTCATTGGATCTGCGATTGGATGGATAAGAAGAAATAGGCAACAACAGCATAAAAAAGGAACGGTGGCAGCCGTTCCTTTTTCTTTCCTGTGGATCATCACGATAATTTATCCATAATTATTATACTCTACTATTAAAAATAATGTCAGATCGGACGAGCGTCGTGTAG
>OGDD01000468.1_pt1 | contig 40841 bp, 29 predicted proteins | sample 1570301 | NCBI WGS metagenome assembly OGDD01 (sample SAMEA2581971, study PRJEB24529) | metagenome | biome: Human gut stool | place: China | collected 2011 | reverse complement strand
CGTTCATCGAATGCTCAGTGATGTGGAAGTTTTCCTTGCCGCGCAGGGACTGAACGCCGTAGTACACGTCATCAGGAATCTCGAGGTCGCCAAGGAAATCATGCTCAATACGGGACATTGATCTAACACTCCTAAAAAGTTCCGCGTCTGTTTATATGGAAGCGCGGATTAAGGAAAGATGTAACAAGATAATTCAGATTGTGTAAGCACTTAGTGCCTGTCCACCTGAAACATCCTAGGCAAAATTATCTATATCAAATTCGATTCCGTAAAGGTTTATTATGGTCATTAATGAATCAAAATTGATCACAACATGAAGAAAACGCAGAATCTTGAAAACCTTCACGTATTCTGTGAGATCGTCCGCACGGGAAGCGTGAAAGCGGCGAGCGACGCACTGAATACAGAGACGAGCAACGCGTTCCGCACCGTGAGGCAGCTTGAGGACGAGCTCGGGGTCGCGCTCTTTGACCGCGAGAAGCGCCCGATGCAGCTGACATCCTACGGGACGCAGTTCTACCGCTACTCCTCAAAAATCCTGAAGCTCCATCACCAGATGCTTGAAGAGCTGAAGGATGACACGGACGCGATGGCGGGCCGCATCACGGTCTGCTCCACCGCCGGTTTCAGGCAGCAGTTCCTCACGCCCTCTCTTGTTGAATTTCAGATGGATCACCCGAATATCGTGATTGATCTTCGGGAAATGAATTCCGGTGTGTCAGATGTCCTGAACAGCGCGACAGAGAGCGGGAATGACGTCGTCCTCATGTATAAACCGCAGGAAGCGCTCCCGCCCGGAATGGAAGTGCGGGAATGCGGCGTTATGCCCTTTATTGCCTGCGCGTCGCCGCTTTATATCAAGCGTTTCGGGGAGCCCGCGCGCCCCGCGGAATGCAAAAACCACCGCGGCATTCTTCTTAACCTCCCGAACCGGAAGACCGTCACCTACCTCACGAAAGATGGCGTGCAGGAACGGATCTCGTGGCGCCGCACGATGACCTTTAACAGCCAGATCAACGGGCGCGACGCGATGCTGATGGGAGGCGGGATCATTCCGGATCTCGCGTTCTACTTCGCGATTCAGGGAATCAAAGAGGGGCAGATCGTTCCGGTGATGCCAGGCTGGACCCGGCCTCCTCGTATCGGCTGCCTCTTCGCGACCGAAAACGCCTATCGGAAAAAGCGGGTCCGGTATTTCCTTGACTGGCTTGAGGTGCGGTTTCGGAAGATGCTTGAGCACACGAACCGCGAGTATCAGTGGGTCGCGTGAATCCAGGAGAAAAAAAGAGCCCGGAAGGGTATCGGTCTTCCGGGCGGAGCAGAGTAGAAGAGATTCTGCGCACTAAAAAACAGAGAGAAGCAGAGACCTGAACGCCTTACATAGAGAGAGTTCAAGCGGTCCCGCACGATCCAGTCTACGGATCGAGCGGCTTTCCGCCCCCTGCTATCAGTAAAACTAATATCTGAGACATGGCAGGGCTTAAAAAACAGGGACCGGATTCTTCGAATATTCCTGTTTTTCACGTCTTTTAAAGGTCGATGCCTCAAACTTCGCGCTTTTCCGCGCGGCAGAGCAGAAGCGCGAGGAGGAGCGCGGCGATCGCCGCCGCGATTTTCCCCGCCATCATGGGAACGGTTCCTTCCGGATAAGCTGCCGTGATAAACCCGAGATAGTCACCGAAGAGGCAGAGGATCGGCGCGGAAAACGCGGAGCAGATCACTTTTCCGCGCTCAGTCATCCGATCGAGCATCAGGTACATCGGGATCGGGTTCGCGAGTGACACCGCCATCCCGAGCGCCGCGTGACCGTCAATCGAGAAGAGACGCGCGAGCCGCGTGAGCGCCCCGCCGAAATGCCTCTCCGCGAACTTCACCATCGGGAAGGCGCCGGAAAGCATCACCGCCATTTCGCCCACGATCTCCAGCTGCTTCCCGATCGGATCCATCCCGGGGATGAGTGTTAGGGCGAACCAATGCTCAATCGCCGCGGCGGCGAGAAGGAGGACAAAGGCCGCCATCATGAGTTTTCCGAAGAGCACGCAGCCCCGGACCGCAGCGTCCTGGCGCGTGATCAGAAGAAAAGCCATGAGGCCGCCGATTAGAAACGCGGGGATCCCGGTGATAAAAGCGCCTGAAAGGCTGTAACCCGACACCGCGGCGACGCCAAAGAGACTCACGGGAGCCGCGGCGATCCCGGCCGCAAGGCCCTTCGCCACCGCCGGACGGCTTCGAGGCGCGCACATCGAGAGCGACACGGGAAGAGCGTACGTGATGACGCAGCCCATCGAGGCGGCGAGCCCAAGCCCCGACAGCATCGCGGCCTCATGAGTCGCGGCGAGCGCGATGGAAAGCGTGAGACCGCCCGAGTCAATGCCGAAAATCATGCCGGCCGCGACCGATGGGTCTGACCCGATCGCCGTGAATAAAGGACCTAACGCCGGGGCTGCCGCCCGGCCGATCGCAGGCGCCGCGCACATGACGCCGACAAGGCACATCGCGAGAGGACCCATCGCGGAGAGTCCCCGTTCAAACTCCTCTCCGTACCCGAAGCGATTATTGAAGAGCGCTTTGTCGGCCGCCCCGATCACCATGAAGACCGCCATGCAGGCGACCACGATTTCGCTGATCATTTCTGACCTCTGAGACTTTTCGTAGCGTCCCGGCGGACAGAAATGGGGATCAGGGGAAAGCACCCCTCCATCACCCGTGCCTACCGATCCGCGGCCGGCGTCTCATCCGGAACCGGGGATCTGAGCGTCATTTTATAAAAATCAGAGCTTCCGATCGGAAGGCGCCGGAGGCTCTGATGGATTTCCCTGCAGCGCGTTTCTGATAGAACCTGATAGTTTCTATGCGTATCTATCAGTTCCTATCAGAAACTATGAGTTTTTATTGAACCTGGAAAGCGAGGTGTTATTCGGTAAGACGCTTAAGCCATCTTTGCCGCGGCCTGTTTGCCGCGCCCGGCGCGGACAAGGAGGAGCGCGATCATGAGCGCGAGAACCGCAGAAAGGATTTTCCCTGCCAGCATCGGAATCGTGCCTGCGGGGTACGCCGCGGTGATGAACCCAAGGTGATCGCCAAGGAGGCAGAGCACGGGTCCTGAAAACGCCGAACACACCACGCGGCCTTCCGGCGTCATACGGTTCAGCGTCACATACATCGGAAGCGGATTGGCGATCGAAACGATCATGCCGAGCGACGCCGTACTGTCGATCCGGAGAAGCCGCGCGAGCCCTCGGATCGCGCCCCCGAAGTGCCTCTCCGCGAACTTCACCATCGGGAAGGCTCCTGAAAGCATCACGCCGATTTCCCCCACAATCTCAAGCTGCCGCCCGATCGGCGCCATCCCCGGGATCAGCGTGACGCTGAACCAGTGCTCGATCGCGGCCGAGGCGAGAAGCACCACAAAGGCCGCCATCATGAGCCGCCCGACAAGCAGACATCCCCGGACCGCCGCGTCGCGGCAGAACGTGAGAAGAAGCGCGAGGATCGCGGCGACCGCGAACGCCGGGAGTTCGAGCCTCAGCACGTCCCCGAACCCGTACCCCATCACGGCCGCGACCGTAAAGAGACTGAAGGGAGCGGCAATGATGCCGGCGACAAGGCCCCGCGCCACATCCGGGCGGCTTTCCTCAGAGCAGATGGAGAGTGAGATCGGAAGCGCGAATGTCATGATGCAGCCAAACGCCCCCCCGAGCCCGAGCCCCGAAAGCATCGCGGCTTCGTGAGTTTTCGCGAGCGCGAGAGCGAGCGGCAGACCGCCCGAATCCACTCCGAGCACCATGCAGGCGGCGACAAATGGATCGGACCCGATTGCGGTGAAAAAGGGTGTCAGCGCTGGGCCGAGAAAAGCGCCGATTGAAGGTGCGGCGCACATAATCCCCACCATGCTCATCGAGAGCGGCCCCATCGCCCCAAGCCCCTTCTCAAACTCCTCGCCGTAACCTAAGCGCCCCGAGAAGAGCGCCTTATCAGCGGCTCCAAGCACCATGAAGCACGCCATGACGGCAACCACGATTTCACTCATCCCGCACTGCCCCGCCGGTCACCACGCGATTCCGTCCGTGCCGGCTCTCATCCGAAAAAAAGTCCCAAGGGAAAAATTTCCCCCTTGGGACGGTCAGAGAAAATCCGTGAAGGCGGACTCTCCATATCAGCTTCTGCAGCAGAACTGCCGCGTCTTTTAATTTACGGACACGCCGTCCGCGGTTCACGCTCTATTAGCGGATTTAATAACCTGACCGCGGCTCCGCTAATATTCCTGGCGCGTGAACCCGGCGTTCCCGCCCGAAGCGCCTACCCAATCACCTCATGGACTTCGCGCTCAAGCTTTGCCTTCGCGTCCGCGACCCGCCCGATCCGGTGCGCGAGTTCCGCATCATCAGACTCGATGGCGCGGAGCCGGCTTTCAAGCTGCCGCGCGACTTCGTCAGGCGCCGTACCCCCCGTGACGCGCTTCGCCATCGCGATCCGCTTCGGATCAAGACCTGATCGGACATCATCCTCTGTCATTGTTGTTTCCCGCCCCACCACGTCGCGGAACACCGGCGCGATGACAGAGAGCCCCGTTTCATCCGCCTTCAGATTCCCCGCGATCATCCGGTTCACGACTTCAGCGACAATCTCATGCGCCGTGCGGAAGGAAATATGGTCGTGACGCACGATCGTGTTCGCGAGTTCAGCCGCCGTGCAGAAATTTCCGCGCGCGGTCTCAAGCGCCCGCTCCTTATTGAATTTCAGCCCCGAGACCGTGTCTGTCATCATCTCAAGACACGCCTCCATCTCCCGCATCGCGGGCCAGAGCCAGTGAAGCGCCTCCCCATTCACGTCCTGGCAGTGTGTGTAAGGCGTGTTCTTCATCGCGCTGAAGACAGAAATCCAGGCGGCCTCGAGGTGCGCCGCCTTCCCCTTGATGTGCTCGAGAGTCCAGGGGTTTTTCTTCTGCGGCATGATGGAAGAGCAGACCGCGTCCGAGTCATCTACCTCAACGTAGCCGTAGTCCGGCGTCGCCCAGATATAGAGGTCAAAGCAGAAGCGGGAAAGGGTGTTTCCGGCCGCCGCCATGCCTGACGCGATATCAAGCCCGTAGTCGCGGCTCGCGACACAGTCGATCGAGTTATCGATCACCTCGGAGAACCCAAGGAGGTCCGCCGTCATCCCGCGGTCGATATTCCACGTGGTGGAACCCATGGAGCCGCCTCCGAGCGGCGACCGGTCAAGCGTCCGGTAGGCGTCAGAAAACCTCCGGTAATCGCGCTCAAAGGACGCGAGAATCGCGGATAGATAATGCGCGAACGTGATCGGTTCCGAAGGCTGCAGGTGCGTGTAGCCCGAGAACACCGCGTCCTTATTTTTCTCAGCGAGCGCGTGAATCGCCTTCCGCATCGCGATAAAGCGGCCGGCGATCGCGAAATAGTACCGGCGGTACGCCATGCGGGCGGAGGTCGCGAAGAGATCGTTCCGGGAGCGCGCCGTATGCTGCTGCCCCCCGATCTCGAGACTCGTCATCTCGATCAGATGGCGCTCCAGATTGAAATACATGTCTTCAAGCTTAGGGTCGAGCGGAAAATCCGGTTCCGGTCCCATCGCGGCCATTCGGTCAGTCGCCGTGAGGATCGCTTTTTCGACCTCTTCCGAGATGATCCCCTGGCGCGCGAGCATCAGGACATGCGCCTTATTGATGTCAAGGTAATCCTGGAACGATCCGTGAGCGCGGTCTTCCTCAATCGCCGGACTGATGATGTTCCGGATCACGCTCTCGCGCGGGGGTTTGCGGATCTTCCCGCGATGGTCCTCTGAAAAGCCCGCTTCCAATGGATTTGCCATGTTTTATCTCCTCAGGCGGTGCCCCCGCCCCGAAAAAACGCGAAAAGAGGATTCTGAAGAAAACTTCTCCAGAATCCCCCTGTTTTTAATCTGACTCCCGCATTCCGGCGTCAAGCGGCAGCCGCTTTTCAGCCGGAAGGCTTTACTTCATCAGAGCCCGAGCTGGGTGAGCAGCATCGCGACCACAACCGACACCACCACCATCACGATTCCCGGAATCTGGAAGGAATGGTTCAGGATGTACTTCCCGATCTTCGTGGTACCCGAACGGTCAAAGCTCACGGCAGAAAGCGCCGGGCCCGTGATCGGGAGGAAGAAGAGACCGTTCACAGCCGGGAACATCGCGATCATCAGCGGAACCGGGATGCCGAGCGTGAGGCCGAGCGGCATGATGGCGCGGGTCGTCGCGCCCTGGCTCGTGAGCAGCGCGCTCATGAAGAAAAGCACGAAGGCGAAGAGCCACGGAGCCTGAGCGGCGAGATCACCGGCGAGTTCCATGAAGAAGCCCTTATTCGCGCCGATAAAGGAGTCAGCGAGCCAGGCAATACCGAAAATGGCGCCGACCGACACGACACCCGCACGGAGCGTGGGGCTCTTAGACGCGATATCGAGATTCACGTGGCAGAAGGCAACCATCAGGGCGGCACCCGCGAGCATCACCATCTCGATCACGAGCGACATGCTGACAGGCTTTCCGTGGATCGTGCGGAGTTCCGGGAAGAAGCCCGTAAGGACGATGAGGAACACGCCGAGGAGGAAGATCCCGACGGAGAGCTTGGCACCCTTCGGGAGCGGCTGATCAGAAATCGCTTCCGGCGGCTCAACGAGGCCAGCCTTCAGGCGGCGCTGATACTCAGGATCGTCCTTCAGTTCCTTGCCCCAGAACATGTAGATGAAGCTGCCGGCGAGAACGCCGATCAGGCAGGCGGGGAACGTCACCATCAGGATCGAGGAAAGCGTCACCTCAGCGTGGCCGTAGGCCGCGAAAAGGCCGAGCAGAGCCGCGGTAGCCGCTGAAATCGGGCACGCCGTGATGCCGATCTGGGCCGCCACGGTGGCGGACGCCATCGGACGCTCCGGACGGACGCCGGCGGAATACGCGACCTCATAGATCACGGGGTGGATAGCGAAAATCAGGTTCCCGGTACCCGAGAAGAACGTGAGGAAGAAGCCGACGAGCGGCGCGATGATCGACACGTATTTCGGATTCGAGCGGATGATGCGCGCGGCAATCCGGACGAGGAACTCGAGACCGCCCGCCGCGTCCATGGCGGCCGCTGACATGCAGACCGCCATAATGATCAGCATCACGTCGACCGGAGGCGCGGTCGGAGTGACGCCGAATATCACGGCGAGGAGCACAAGCCCCAGACCGCCCCAATAGCCAATCGCGAGGCCGCCCTGTCGGGCGCCAAGCAGAATAGCCGCCAGCACGATTACAAATTCAAGTATGGTTGCTGTCATAGTGATTCCCGGAAATCCGGTCCGTCTGGCTCCAGCTCACCTGAGCCTCAGGACCTGACCCCCTCTCCTGTTGTTTCTGACAAGGGGAAGACGCTTAGGAAGCGCCTCCCGACCGGTTGCCCGTTAGATACTTCTTATGGAGTACTTATTGGGCGGCTGGATCTAATCCTTTCTCCAGCCTTCGTAGGTATTTTTTCCTAATCCGGTCAGTTTTCCGAGAATTATTAGCAGAATTAATACTTCTTTTAGGTGTTTGGCTTAACTTTGAATTCTGATTATTTTTCAGATAGTTGTATCACAAATTCAGACTACGGCTGACGGATCGCGTCGGAAAGTATCGGGTTAAGCGCCGAGAATCTCGGGCGGATTTCCTTTTCGAGAATTTCCGTGAATTGCGACGCGAGATCTTCGGCTAGCCGGCTGTAAATCCCCTCTTTCGCGATCACGTACTGAGGCCTCACGATCGGAGCGCCCGGGATGCGGTGAAGCCAAAGCTCCGGCACGTAGTCCCTGCCCTGCCAGATATTGCCTGGCGGCACCACAGTCCACCCTTCGCCGAGGCTCGCGAGTCCCATCATCGTGCGGCTGGACTCCACCGCGTAGCGCTCAAAGGCCGGGAAGGGAAGAGAATCCGTGAACTTCAGGATCATCTCGCGGTCAGCGGACTGGCCGTTATAGATCAGCACGGGGAGGCGGGACGCCGCGCGCCGCCGCGCCTCCTCCCCCTCCCCTTCCTCATTCCCCGGGAGCACGAGAAGGAACTCCTCCTCATAGACCTTCTGCCGCCAGAGGCCATCGGTGTCGAGAAGCGGATCCGGGACGATCAGGATATCGATATCGTCATTCAGGAACGCCTCAATCAGTTCCGCGGTCATCCCGGTCTGAACCACCACTTTGTCAGACCGTGTCTCTAGGTACGACGTGAGCCACGGGGCGGATGTCGCGCTGACTGACTCCGAATACCCCGCGGTGACAAGCGGGTAGCGCCCCGCCCCCGGCCTGATTGCGCCGATCAGCCCATCGAGATCCGCGACAAGCGGCGCCGCGTACTGAATGAGGTTCCTCCCATAGACTGTGAGAGAAAGCGGGCGTGAGTGCCGGTCGAGGAGCTCCGCCCCCACGGCGGCCTCCAGCCGATGCACGGCCTGAGAGACCGCGGACTGCGTGAGCCCGAGCGACACCGCCGCGCGGCTCATGTTGCAGTCACGGCTGATTTCAAGAAAGATCCTGAGAGTCTGCAGATCAAGGCTGCTGCGATGCATAGCGGGAGGTCCTTTGGGTTTCGGTTCAAGCGGCTGTCCTATCAACAATAGCGGATCCGGAGGCCGCCGTCTCTACGGAGACCGCGGTTCGCTTTCAGAAACAAAAACGGGCGGTTCCTTTTTTCAAAGGAACCGCCCTTCGCTTACGTCTTTGGAGAGATGTAACTGTTTGACGTCTGTATTAAGCGGCGTGCTTCTTCTTAAACTCAGCCGCGGCATCAGCGATCTTCTCGGGTTCCGTCATCAGAATCGGATCCACGAGCCAATCGGCTTCTTCCTTCGTCATCAGGCCCATTTCCTGAACGGCCTGGTGCACGTCGCAGCCATGCTGTTCACAGTAGTGAGCGACCTTGACGCCGGTCGGGTAGCCAAAGCACGTCGCCACGATCGTGGAGAGCGCGATGGAGCCCCGGGCTTCCTTCATGCAGCGCTCGCGGTTCGCCTTGATCCCTTCCACGCAGTCGCGGCAGAAGATCTTCGTTTCTTCCTCTACGAGCGTGAAGGACTCGAAGAGGCACTTGTAGAAGGTGGAATCCCAGACGTTGAGGTCGAGCTCACCGTCGTAGAGCGCGACAGACACCGCGACGTCGTTCCCAATCACCTGATGCGCGATCTGGATCACCATCTCAGGCACCGTCGGGTTGATCTTCCCCGGCATGATGGAGGATCCAGGGGAGAGAGCCGGAAGCTCAAGCTCCATCCAGCCGGCGCGGGGGCCGGAGCTCATCAGGCGGAGGTCCTTAGCGAATTTGGAAAGCGTGCAGGCCACTTCCTTCACGATGCCGGAAACCGTCACCACGGTGTCGCTGTTCTGGAAACCGTCGAAGAGGTTATCCATCGGGGTAACCGTTTCGCCGAGATCCTCGGAAATGAACTTGTAGAAAGCGTCCTTGTAGCCCGGGGCGCCGGAGAGACCGGTTCCGACGGCTGACCCGCCCATCACGATTTCAAGGCAGTCCGGGCGCACGCGCTCGAGCTTCTTGATGAGACGGTTGACGACAGAGGCGTAGCCCGAGAATTCCTGACCGACGGTCAGCGGCAGAGCGTCCTGCCAGCAGGTGCGGCCGACCTTCACGACATCCGCGAACTCAGCGGACTTCTTCTCAAAAGCCTTCGCGAGGGTGCGGAGCTCACCGATCAGGGCGTCGATCCGGGGAACGATCGCGAGGTGGGTGGCGGAAGGAATCGTGTCGTTCGTCGACTGGCCCATGTTCACGTGGGTGTTCGGGTGAACCTTATCCTGACCCTTGTGGCCGGTGAGGATCTCGTTCGCCATGTTGCCGAGCACTTCATTCACGTTCATGTTAAGGCAGGTGTAACCGCCGCCCTGCCAGAAATCGAGCGGGAACTCCTTATCGTAAGAACCGTCAAGCGTCTTATCGGCGGCTTCAGCGATCGCTTCCGCGATCTCAGGATCGAGAGCGCCGACCGAGGCGTTAGCGCGGGCGGCAGCCTTCTTGATATGAGCCATCGCGCGGAAAATGTCCGGATAGAAAACGATCGGCAGGTGAGCGGCGCCCGACACCTTCTTCATGCGGGTCGTCTGAATGCCGTAGTAACGGTCATTCGGGATTTCCATTTCACCGAGGCAGTCACGCTCAATGCGGGTATCAGCCATTCTTTTCTCCTTAGGAATTTGGTTGCTGCATCTCCAATGACTCCCATTTTGGAGACAGACTCCCAATCCATACATCGTCTTCACTAATACTTTCGGATAAGTTTAGTGATTACTTAACTTAGGCTCGGTTCCTAAAGAGAAAAGCTCGCTAGGGGGTATGAGGGGGAAGGAATACCGCCTCATCAAGTTTTGAAGAAAGCGCCTTCAGCCGGGGCTTCACGGTGGAGAGACAGAGTTCCCGGCACCAGCCGGCGATGCGGCCGGCGAGCGGAATATATTCATCCGTCCTCGCGAGCACCTTCTGCGTTCGCTTGAGTCCGGGGGATGGAAGCGACGCGAACCGCACGCCTGAGAGAAAGAGCCCGCCCCGGTAAATGTTGGTCGGGGCCATCACGGCCCATCCTTTCCCCTCGGACACGAGTTCCACCATCGAGTAGCTCGACTCCACGCGCGGTCCCGCGATAATCGGAACCCCTTTCGCGCGAAGGAGCCGCCGCACGAGACTCTTGTCATCAGACTGATCGTTATAGGTGATGAAGGGAAGATCCCGCGCGAGCGAGTCAAGCGTATTTTCTTCCGTGACCGGCCGGCCCCAGGACTCCGGGAAGAGGAGCAGGAACTCCTCCGTGAAAATCGTTCCCCGCCAGAGATCGGCTTCATTCACGAATGTGCGGCCTGAAATCAGAATATCGATTTCGCCGTTCTGGAAGTTTTTCGCCAGCGTGTTCATGAACCCCGTGCTCACCGTAATGCGGTTGGAAACCGTTCGGATTTTCTGAAGAAGACAGGGGGACAGCGTCCCGCTCACTGACTCCGAGAGCCCGAGGCGCACCTCCGGGTAAAACCCCGGCGCGGGTTTCAGTTCCCGCACGGTTCTTTCAAGCTCATTCAGAATCGGACCGCTCTTCCGGTAAAGACGATCACCCGCGCAAGTCAATTCAATCGGCCGGTGAGCCCGGTTCACGAGTGCCGCGTCAAGACTCTTCTCGAGATGCGTGACTGACTGCGAAACGGATGACGTCGTTACCCCGAGCCACAGCGCGGCCTGGGAAAAGCTCCTCTGCTTCGCGACCTCAAGAAAAATCGCGAGTTCCTGCGGATCCGGGAAACGGCGTTTGTCTGTCATGGAAGGCTCTCTCTATTTCATCCTCTGTCCGGCTAGAACCCGAACGCTCTTTTTCTTTTGTACATCGAACCGGCGGTTTCCGCTACCGCGAAGCGCGCAGAATTGATCCGGCCCCGGAGGAATGCGGTTCTGCCTTTCCTTATTAATATTTCCTGATATTTTCTGATACTTTCTAATAGTATCTATCAGGATCTATCAGAATTTAAAAAAAGCCGTCTTTGTCCTCCCCAAAAAAACGCCGCCGTGAGAATTCCCCCAGGCGGCGGACTTTTAGGACGGCGGACTGTTTCAGGCTTTCTTCACGTTCGCGTGGCGGCGTTTGAATTCCGCCGCTGCCGCGTCAATCCTTTCCGGATCCGTCATCAGGATCGGGTTCACAAGCGTATCGGCCTCTTCCTTTGTCATCAGCCCAAGCTCCACGACCGCGTCCTGCACCTTGCAGCCGCGGTCCGCCGCGTACTGGGCGACTTTCACCCCGGTGGGGTACCCGTAGCAGGTCGCGACAATCGTGGAGAGCGCGATCGAGGCCGCAGCCTCCTCCATGCAGCGGGAGCGGTTCGCCGTGATGCTTTCCACACAGTCGCGGCGGAAGATCGTCACTTCCCGTTCGACCAGTGAGAAAGACTCAAAGAGGCACTTATAGAATGTCGCGTCCCAGACATTGAGGTCGAGCTCTCCGTCGTAAAGCGCGACTGAAATCGCGACATCATTCCCGATCACCTGATGCGCGATCTGAACGACCATCTCAGGGACCGTGGGATTGATCTTCCCGGGCATGATGGAGGATCCCGGAGAGAGCGCGGGAAGCTCGATCTCCATAAACCCGGCTCGGGGGCCGGAACTCATGATCCGCAGATCTTTCGCGAATTTCGCGAGCGTGCAGGCGATTTCCTTCACGACGCCTGACACCGTCACCACGGTGTCGCTGTTCTGGAACCCGTCGAAGAGATTCTCCATCGGCTGGATCTCTTCTCCGTAATCCTCGGAAATAAACCGATAGAACGCCTCCTGGTAACCCGGCGCGGTGGAGAGCCCGGTTCCGACCGCGGTGCCGCCCATCACGATCTGAAGACACTCGGGGCGGACATGCTCAAGCTTCCGAATGAGACGCCGGAGCGCTGAGGCGTAGCCTGAAAATTCCTGCCCGAGGGTAAGAGGCAGCGCGTCCTGCCAGCAGGTGCGCCCCACCTTCACGACTTCCTTAAACTGCTCCGCCTTCTTCTCAAACGCGGCTTCGAGGTCGCAGAGCCCGCTTCTCAGAGCGTCAATCCTCGGGATCATCGCGAGGTGCGTCGCGGACGGGATCGTGTCGTTCGTCGACTGCCCCATGTTCACGTGCGTATTCGGATGAACACGGTCCTGGCCCTTGTGACCCGTGAGAATCTCATTCGCGAGATTCCCAATCACCTCATTCACATTCATGTTGAGGCAGGTGTAGCCGCCGCCCTGCCAGAAGTCGAGCGGGAACTCCTTATCAAACGAGCCGTCGAGCGTCCGGTCAGCGGCCTTCACGATCGCGTCCGCGATCTCGGGATCGAGCGCTCCGGCCTCGGCGTTCGCACGGGCCGCGGCCTTCTTGATCCGCGCCATCGCGCGGAAGATATCCGGATAGAAAACGATCGGCAATCCCGCGGCGCCTGACACCCCTAGCATCCGCGTGGTCTGAATGCCGTAATAGCGGTCATTCGGAATTTCCATTTCACCAAGACAGTCACGCTCAACACGAGTATCCGCCATCGTTTTCTCCTAAGTGAACGGTTTTTTATTCGTAACAGCTCTATTCTCACGCAGAGAAAGAAAAGCGGCGAAAGAAAACGCGCGGTTCTTAGGGATTGATCGGAGAAGGTTGGATACCGGGACGGTTTTGCCTGACGCGGCACACCGCAGGGAAAGGAGAAAAAGAAATCTCACCAGCCGTTATTCTCGGCCATCCAGCCCCTTGCTATGCAGCCAGTCAAGCGCCAGTTTCATGATTTCCTTGTTGTTCTTTTCCTGCATGAGGAAATGAGAGTTTCCTTTGATCCCGATTTCAGGCAAATGCACAAGAACCGCGTCGCCGCCGTGACGGTTAATGGCTTCGACAAACTGCTTCGCCATGGCAAGCTCCGTTCCCCATTTATCTTCCCCAACATTCGCTGAGCCGACCTGAATATGATCTCCGTAATAGAGAACAATCGGCATCCGGGTGAGTTTCAGAAAATCCTTCAGAGGAACACCTTTCGCTGAGGCGGAGAGCGCCTTGAACCTCGCCTCCGTAATCCTCGGCATTTCCGTTTTCGGGAAAATGAATGGCGTTCCGCCCGGCTCATACGCGATGATGCCCTTCACCTTGTCACTCAGAATCGCGGCGCGCCACCCGATCGTTCCTCCCATGGAATGGGTCACCAGAATGCCACCGTCCTTAAGCTGATCAACGAGCTTAGCGAGTACCTTCGCGTTGAGATCATTGTCCAAGGGACCTGAGCCTGCGGTCCAGCTCTGCTGGAAAGCCTGGTAGTTCGATTCGCCTGCCGGAAACTGCTCGTTTGGCACCGGCTCCCCCTTTTCATTGAAGTGCCCGATGCGTGAAAGAACGTAAAGCGTTTTATCCCCATACATGGGATTGCTCACCCAGGGCGTATCCGGCGTAATCGCCTGAGTCGTCAGATTCGATTCGCCGCTTCGCGGCTGATCCAGCAGATAAACCGAGTACCCCGCCCGTAAGAAGAGCGTGCTGAAGCCTTCGCGGCCGTCAGGTGAGGATTCCCAGGTGCGCTTTGACTGCGCGCCTCCATGCTGAAAAATCAAAGGCAGCTTCCTCGCTTGATGCGGAATTTGGTACTGAACATAGGCGAAGTCACCGTAAGCCCGCTGACCATCCGGAGCGACAAAGTTCTCCTGAGAGAACGTCCCTTCGTGCTGAACATACCGTCCGCCAACGGTGAACGACCCCTGAGACTCAATGACAATCGGCGCCGCCATAGCCGCGCCGGCTAAAAGCGCTGCCAGACCCGCAGTCAGAATTTTGTTCAATACCATTTCCGCCCCACTCGCTGCTTATGCCAGTGCCTGCTTCTTCGTGATAACGAAATGCTGAATACGCTCCGCAATCCGCCACTCTCCGTTCTGACGGACCAGCGTGTCCCGGTAACGGATATAGTTGTCTGACACGATATCGCGGCCCCCCTCTTCCATAACGAGCGCGGCGCGGCAATAGTGTTCGTCTACCGCGGTGTCACCCGTTACCGTGATGACTTGCTGCCCATTCATATGATGGGAAGACTTGATCCCCGAGGTAAAACCGCTGAACGTCTTTTCCAATTCCTCCCGCCCGTGGATATCCATAGCGAGATTGCCGCCCATATAGACCACGACATGCGTGTCTTCTGTAAAGAAAGGCATCTGAGCATGAACATCGCATTCCAGATTGGCAAAGCGGTCAATGACTTCGCGAATGGCTTCTTTAGCTTCCAAAATTTCGAGTGACATTTCTTGTTCCTGCAACAGGATTTTTAAAGATTAACAAGCGGATCCGCCGCTTTTTCATAGAGAAAATTCTATGATTTCGCAGTCATTAAAATCCAATCGATTATTTATATAATTAATTTAATTTTTAAATCGATTAAAAAGACTGAATTTGAATACCAAGCAGATTGAATTCATCCTTGAGCTCGCGAAAACACGGAATTTCAATAAGGCCGCTGAAAATCTCTGCGTTTCCCAGCCAACCATGACTTACCAGATCAAGTCCGCGGAAAAAGAGATCGGATTCGAGATTTTTGACCGTTCCGGCAAAGGCGCCGTATTGACCCCGGCCGGCTCGCAATTCGCGGGGCAGCTTAAAAGCATTTACGCGTCGCTTCGCTCTGCTATCGAACAGGGGCAGAATTTCAGCCGAAGCGTTAAGAACGACATACGGATCGCCATGCCGATCCGTTCAGCCGTTTATTTTCTGCCCGAAGCTATCCGCCGCTTTTCCTCACAGTATCCGGATATCTCAATCACTCCCTCTTTTGATTGGTATGGATGCAAAGAGTCGTTCCTTAAGGGAGAACAGGACATTCTCTTCGCGATGGACTTCGAAATGAAACGGGTGCCCGACATCCGACGCCACCCGCTTTTTGACAGCCGTTTCTTTCTCATCACGGACCCCAATGATCCCCTGTCCAAGAAAGCGAAGGTCACAGCGGCGGATCTCGCGGGACGCACTCTGATGGTAGGCGGGGGGTCACCGCCCGTGCTGCGAGCCATTCAAAACCGCGTTGTGAGTGAGGGGAAAGTGACGTACTTCAATAGCCGCGATCACGACACCACACTCACGAACGTCGCGGCCGGGCGCGGTGTCTGCATCGCTCCCGACTTTTTGAACGATCACTGCGAAGAGTTTTGCTGGACACCGTTTGATACGGCAGAGACGATTCCCTGTTCGCTTTATACCCATAAGAACGAAAAGCGGAAAGCTGTGAAGGACTTCATAAAAATCCTGCAGGACTTTTATCGCTAGAAAAACTCCGTTATGGCCTTCTCGCCCGGGTCACGATCCAGGCCCCGCTGATGACCAGAGCGGCCGCGAGGGGCTTATCCCAGCTGAACGAGTCCTGCCCCGCCGCAATGGCGGAGACCGACGCCACAATGGGCTGCAGGTTGTAGTACACGCTTACCGTCGTCGCCTGAAGCTTTCTGAGCGCCACAGGCAGAAGGAAATAGCCGATCGCGGTAGAGAAAATGACGATGTAGGCAAAGAGAAGCGCGCCCTGCGTAAAGAACCCGCCGTTCAGCAGCGGTTCTTCCGGAATGGCCTTAAAGCCGAACGGCAGGAGCATGAGCGACGTAAAGAGAAAGAGCCACTTCATGATGGTTGCCGCGCGATACTTCTGCGCGACAGCGCCCGAAATCATGAGATAAACGGCGTACCCCGCCACGCTTAAAAAGGCGTAGAGAAGACCGAGCAGATTATTCCGTCCGCCCGTGCCGAAACCAGCGCCCAGCACCACCACGAGAGCCCCGGCCACACCCAGCGTCACGCCGAGCCCTTTTTGTGCCGTGATTTTTTCACGGTGAAGCGCGGCCGACATCAAAAGCACGATCACCGGGCTCAGCGCGACCACCATCGCGTAGTTAACGGGCGAAGTCTCCTCCATACTCAAGGCAAAGAGGAACTGGCTCGCGATAAAGCCGAGAAACGCACCCGCCGCGATAATGGCAAGATCGCGGCCCGCCACTTTTTCACGCGGAAGAAAGAAACTGGCTGTCCAGAAAATCACCGCGGCCGACAAAGCTCTGAGGAGCGTATATCCAATGGGATCAAGCCAGGAGCTCAGGAGTTCCTTCGTAACCGGGATGCTCAGTCCGAAAAAGAGATTGGAGAGAAAGGCCGCAATATGACCGATAAGAGCACTCATGACGCCTCCCGACCTCAGAGCCTGAGAGACCTGGCCCAGCGGACAATTTCATCCGTTGACCTGTCAACAGCCGTGCCGCGCACAGCAAGCCCCGCGGTAACTGATGCCCTGGGCTGGGCACGAGCGCAGTCCTCCGCGCTGGTCCCCAGGCCGCTTCCGCCGTGCGTCGCGAACATCACGACCTTTTTGCCGGCAAGGTCAGCCTGCTCGATGAAATTCATCACGGCACGGGGCATCTTTCCCCACCAGATCGGATGGCCGATCAGAACCGCGCGGTAAGCCGAGAAGTCCGGCAGCGGTTTTTTGATCGCGGGACGAGCCTCCTTCGCGAGCTCATCCCGAGCCACTTTCGTGGTTTCGCGGTAGTCAGCCGGGTACGGCTTCACGGTTTCTATTTCGTAGAGATCGCCGCCGATGGTCCTTTGGATCACGCGGGCCATCCTCGCCGTGTTCCCCGTCTGAAGCACACGGGTCGTGCCGTCCCACCAGTTTTCGCCCTTGCGGGAGTAATAAACAATCAGAATTTTTCCCTTGGGAGCCTCCTTCGCCTTTACCGCGGAGATGGCTGCAAGCGAAGAAAGCGAAAGGATCAGTTGACGGCGCTGCATGGAAAATTCCCCCTGTGAATGAATGCAGGGGAAATCTTAAGAACCGGCTGTTTATGCACCAATCTCAAAAATTAGCAATTCGAATAAGCAAATCTTATTAATCGCTCTTTACGTCTTTAGAAAACAGGTCAACCAAAATAGCGGAAAAATCCGTGATGACCTGGCTCGTATTGTTCTTCAGCCAAAACGCGCAGAAATTACGCTTCACCGGCCTGTCGTCCTTAAAAAACGGGATCCGTTTCAAAAACGATGCCGCTACGGGCTCCGGTTCTCCTTCCGCGGGGAAAAAGCCCTGCCCGGCCGCCGCCATCAGGCGGGCTTCCTCCGCGTTATCCGCGAAGAGGAAACTCCCCGAGAAACCGAGCAGCTCCCGGTAAAAGCTCTTTTCCGAGTCGCGCTGGCCGACACCGGCAATCAGGATGCAGGGCTTATCGGGCAGCGTCGCCGCGCGGAAGCTCGACCCTTCCCCGGGACTGTATTGCGGCGCGCACTCGATATGCACCGCGGGGGAAGAAAGCACGAGGTTCTCATACTCGTCAGAAAAGGCTCTGCGCTGATCGCTCAAGGCAAAGTCGATCTTGCCCGACTTCAGCATCTCGTAGATTTCCTCGTGGCTCCCGCTCGCGATATCAAACTCAACCCCCGGGTTCATTTTCGCGTATCGGGTAATCGCTTCATAGAGTTCGCTCCCCCGGTAGGAAAGGAGGAACCCCAAACGGATCACGCGCTTTTTACTATGGGAGATACGAACGGTTTCCCGCCGCAGGGCTTCGGTCTCCGTGATGAGCTGCCTCGCCCGCACGGCCAGATACTCTCCCGCGCGGGTTAAGGTGAAGGTACGGTTATTGCGGATGATGAGCTGAACCGAGAGGTCTTCTTCCAGCGCCTTGATCTGCTGCGATACAGCCGACTGCGAAATGCCGAGCGCGTAGGCCGCTTCGGTAAAGCTTCCGAGTTCAGCCACTGTCGCGAAATAATTGAGCTGCTTCAGCAGCATAAACGTTCCTCCAGGTTCTATAAGAATTTCTTATTCGAAAAATAATAAATAAAATTGTTCCTGCCGTGCAGGCTTTTTAAAATTCTTCCTATCGATACAGGCGCTTTACGCGCCGCTATTAGGAAGAGAAAATGGCTAAAACCTGGATGATTACCGGTGTTTCGAGCGGCTTTGGCCGTGAAATGACGGAACAGCTTCTTTCGGCAGGTGACCGTGTCATCGGCACCGTCCGCTCCACGGCGAAGGTCGCCGATCTGATTAAAAAGTACCCGGACACGTTTGACTGTGTGATTCTGGATGTCACGGACGCCGCCAAGGTGACTGAAACAGTGAACGAAGCCGCCGCGAAGCACGGCCGCATCGATGTCTATGTGAGCAACGCCGGCTACGGCCTCTTTGGGGCAGCTGAAGAACTGTCCCTTGAAGAAATCGACCGCATCCTCAACACGAATCTGCGCGGTTCGATCGCCTTCATCCGCGCCGCGATCCCGCATCTGCGCAAACAGGGCGGCGGACGAATCATTCAGATATCGTCCTACGGCGGACAGGTCGCCTACCCCGGAAATTCTCTCTACCACGCCACCAAGTTCGGCATTGAAGGTTTCTGTGAATCCGTTGCTCAGGAGGTCGCGCCCTTCGGGATTGACGTTACCATCGTCGAACCGGGCGGAGCGCGCACGGAATTCCGTTACGGTTCGGCCCGCGTTGCCAAACTGATGCCGGAGTATGACGGCTCCGCGACGCACGCGTTCCTGAAGATGCTGGATCCGAAAAACGGGCTCGCTCCGGGAGACCCCGCCAAGATGGCCGCGCGCATCATTGAATCCGCGGATACTGAGAAGCCCCTTCTGCACATGGTGCTCGGATCTCAGGCTCTGAAGGCTACGATCGCTACGCTTCAAAAGCGCCTTGCTGAATACGAAACGGAGACGGAACTCGCGGCTTCTACGGACATTGTCGAGTAATCCGGCTCTGATCTCTGCGGGGCCTTAATAGCGGAACTTCTTTCCGCTGACCCCGCCTCGGTTCATAGTTCCTCATAGGAAATAGGGATTTTCTGATAGCTGCTATCAGAATCTATTAAGAGCCGATCCAATACCGCGAAAAAAAGAAGCGCGTTGAACTGACTCCCATTTTTAGGACACACCTAAAAAAAGTGGGAGTCAGTTCACGAGGCGCGCTTCTTTTTCTGTTTCTGAAGGAAGGTCAAAGGGAGAGAAAACCGCTGTCCTTCAGCGGAGGAGCATCAGCCGGAAACTGATCCGGTTCCTCACGCGGCCTGGAATGACCAGACTCAAGAGGGCGCCGCGGGAGGAACCGGGAGAGAGAATTCTGACAGGAGGTTCTGGGAGTCTTTATGCCCTGTCAGCGATCAGATCCTGGCTGAAGACCGTCTTACTTCTGAGCGGGACGGTTGTGGCCGAAGAAGCGGAGATAGCCCAGATCCTTCGCCTTGCCCGTCAGGTGCTCGATCTTCATTTCGAACACGTTCGTGTACTTATCGATCTTCTCGAGGCGGGCGCTCATTTCCTTATTGATGTCAACGCTCGGGGTGTGGCGTTCGAGGATCTTACGCATGATCGCGGTCTTCTCAGCCTTGTCCTTGATGATGCGGATCGGGCCGGAAGCAATGGCGGACACGAAGTCAACGGAAAGCTTCGGCTGATTCGTACGGTCCTGAGCGATCCAGCAGATCGAGCCGCGGGGATTCTGCTGAATGTCGGCGTTCCGGCGGCCGTCGCCCATGCCAGCGCCGTGGAAGTAGATCTTCCCGTCCAGCAGGATCGGGGTGATCGGCACGCCGTAGGGTTCACCGGTGCCGTCAGCGAGCGACAGCACAGCGTGGTCCGTGCGGCGGATGACGTCGAGCGTCTCTTCACGCGTCAGCGCGAACTTCTGGTTCCGCATCGGCATGTCTTTCGTGTTCTTCGCGGGATCCAGGGCGAAAGCGGAATTGGCGGCAGGAGCGAGAGCGGCAAGAGCGGCAATGCTCATCAGGCTGCGGCGGGAAAGATTGGTCATTTTTATTCTCTCCAAATGGTTTCAGGTATTTAGCGGAGGAGTGTTCTCCTTCCGCCTGAGTCCAATGTAGGAAAAACGCTTCCGTTCCTCAAACCTGAGGCTTATGATGGAGTGCTGAAAAGATCGATATCAGTTCCTCTTTTATCGATAGGAGAAGAGTGCCATGGCTGAGGACCGCAGACGCCCGCCGAAATTCAGCACAGAGACCCGGAAGAGTGACCCAAGACGCACAAGCGACGAGAATTTCGCGTCCTTCATGGGGTTTCTCGATGAGCGGTTTTATGACGTCGACCGGCACGCCTGCCGCGTGAAGAAGGGCGTCCGCTCGTACACGTACTCGCTTCACCTTGTGCGGTGCGGAGTGGCGCGCCTCGCCGCGTTCGAAACCGACGCGATGACGCTTCGCTACAGCATCCGGAAGAACCGCTACCACAGCTTCATTAAGCTCATGATGCCGACATCCGGCACCTTCACGATTACAGTGAACGGCGTCCGGACCGTGAAACTCGCGCCGGGTGAAGCGCTTCTCTTCGACCCCACGGAAGACATCACGTACGCCGCGGTGAAGGACACGAAAGGGATCTCACTTCTCGTCGCGAGCAACTACTTCCACGCGCGGACCCGCTTTCAGGCGGCGCTCTTCAAGGTGCTCCCGATCCTCGGGAAAACGCCGCGCGAACGCTGTTTCCTCTCGGTGCTCCAGGCTGTGCACGATTACCTCGGGGACATGACACCGGAAGAAGCGGAAGACTACTGCGATACGCTCTCCGCTGCCCTTCGCCCCGTGCTCTCAGAAAGCTTCTCAGGGAACGACAAATCTTTCGCGACGCACCAGGATTTCCTCCGGGCCTGCGCGGTCGACGCGATGTATAAGCACATCGCGGATCCTGAGGTTCGGGCGGATGACATCGCGCGCGAGGTCGGAGTCTCCTCCCGCTATCTCTCGGACCTCTTCCGGAAGACCGGGAGTTCTGTCATGAACCGGCTTCTCGCGCTGCGGCTCGAACGCGCCTCAACGCAGCTCCGGGACGCGGCGTCCAAAGCGTTCACGATCGAAGAGATCGCGAAAAACAATGGCTTCGCGAGTCTCACGCACTTCGGGCGGGTCTTCAAAAAAACGTACAGCGCGACACCGAGCGACTGGCGGAGTGCCGAAACCGTCGATACCAGCTTCTCAAAAGATCGAAAGGACGGGGAGTCCTGAAACCAGAGGTCTCTTTGGTGCAGCGGAAACCGTACCTGACGTGATGGTTTCCGCTTGATTTTTATCGGTACGCTTTCCGTTATATCGGGACAGATCTCACAAAGACCCCCATATCTTGCGGTTTTCGGTGGATTTCCGTGATTTTTCGGATTCCGATTCTTCTTTCCTGCAGCATCTGAGAGATAAAACCACCCTCAGTTTCATGAAGATCCCCGGTTTCCGGGAATCTTCAGGAGTTTCCTGCCACTTTCCCCTGTTATAACGTTTACCGTACCCAAAGAGGCGGAATCATCTTTTTAAGCCCCTTTTTCTGATAGCTGCTGATAGATCCTCATAGAAACTCATAGGAACTATCAGAAACTCATAGGAAAACGAGAATTTCAATGATTTGAAGAGCATTGATCGCGGGATCAGCAGGGGTCCGGCGGTTCTTCCTCTCAGATTTCCGCTTTCCAGATATAACGGATACCGTACCCATGACGCTTAGAAAACCGCGGAGATCCCCGGCGGCCGGGCGTCTCCATAGAGTCCAGAGTGTCAGACTCCCGAGCGGAAGCTGGATCCGCATCTTCGCGGAGACTCTCCCGGGGCTGGTGATTCTCCCCTCACCAGCCTCCCCATCCCCGTCTCCGCTTTTCTCAGGGCAGCAAAAAAGCGACCCGCTTTTTACACGGATCGCTTTCTTTCTTCTTCCCCGGCCTCCCCTTCAGGCCGGGATCAGACAGCGCTTAGAGGCTGCCGTTATTGATCACCTTATTCGGGCGGAAGAGGTACTGCAGCGGGGTCGCCACCATATGCATGAGCTTCGTGAACGGGAAGACGATCACAATCAGGAAGCCAAGCAGAATATGGATCTTGTGGATCAGCGAGGTATCGAGCAGGTGGATCCAGCTATCCGGCTTGAAGATGAAGAGACCCTGAGCCCAGTGGTCAATCGTCATATAGGCTTCAAGCGGGCTCTGGCTCGTCACGTAGGTGCCAAGCAGCCCCGTCAGGATCTGAACGAAGATCAGGACAACGATCGCCTTATCCGCGAAGCTGCTGCGGACAGAGACGCGCTCGTTCGAGAAGCGGCGGACCATCATGAGGGTGATGCCGATCAGGGCGATGATGCCGGCGGCGCCGCCCATGATGATGGCGAGAAGCCGCTTCGTCTCGTTGCTCATGAGCCAGATGTACAGGGGCTCAGGAGCGAGCAGGCCGAAGATGTGGCCGAAGAACACGCCGATCACGGCAAAGTGAAAGAGCGGGCTGCCCCACTTGATCATCTTGTCGTTCGACAGAAACTGAGTTGAAAGCGCCTGGATCGTCGGGTTCGCGTGGCGGATACGCCAGATGAGACCCGCGATGAAGATGCCGAACGCGACGTACGGCAGGTAAGCGAACAAGACGCTGTAGATCCACGCGGTGGTGGCTGAAATTTGCTGTTCCATTTCAATTGTCCTCTGCTCGGATGGCAATCTTTTCCGTGGTCACCAGTCGGGGTGCCGCACCGGAAAGCGTCCGGAGAATAGTGATGAGCGGTGCGTAAGGGTGCTTCCGGTCGATGAAGCGGCGTTCCATCATGCGAAGAACACCGCCTACCTCGGCGAGAACCCGCTTGGCGTCCTCTTCGGTCGGCTGAGCCGCCACGAATTCGAGGAAGAGCGGGACGTAGTCCGGAAGCTCAGAGGCGCTGCAGTCCATGCCGCTTGCAGCGTAGCTCTCGCGAAGGTCCACCATCGCCTGACCCCGGTCACGGTTCGTGCCGTAGACGAAGTCAAAGAGATAGAGGCTCTCGGCGGAGTTTGAGTCAAAGAGACTCGAATACTCCGCCTGCCATTCGCGAAGCGACTTAAAACCCCTGGCCCAGGAGAGGAAGGTGCCGAGCGGCGACTCGGGACCCGTTTCCGTGATCCCTTCGGCCGCGACGAGCGGCTCCACTTCTCCCAGGTTTTCCCACAGCTCCTGCTCGGGATAATCGAGAAGAGATGAGAGAATTCGGTAGGTTTTGATCATACGATCGCCTCTTTAGAGGCCTCCGAAGAGACCGTTTTCCTTATCCTCACCCTCAAAACCGAGACCGGTGCGGAGAGCGAAGAGTTCCGCTTCCTCACGGACCGCGGGAGCCGTCGGGATCACGAAGCGATCCTTGTAGTCGGCGATCGCGAGGAGCTTATACATCGCGGTGAGTTCCTCAGGCGTGACACCGGCCTTGTCGAGGATATCCGGAGAGATCTCGTCGCCAAGCGTCTTCCCGCGCATGTAGATACGGAGCGCGACAAGCTTTCCGAGGGCCTCGCGGATAACCTTCTGATCACCGGCGGTGAGGAGGCGGGCGAGGTACTCAAGCGGAATGCGCATGTCATCGATCCCAGCGAAGAACTGCTCCGGCACGTCCTGGTGGCCGAGCGGAGAGAGCGGCGGAACGTACCACACCATCGGGAGCGTCCGGTATTCCGGATGCAGCGGGAAGGCGATCTTCCACTCCTTCATGAGCTTATAGGTCGGAGAGTTCTGGGCCGCGTCGATGAAGTTCTGGGAAACACCGTCGCGGAGGGCGGCGCGCTGCACTTCAGGATCGAACGGGTCGAGAATCAGGTCGAGCTGACGCTCATAAAGCTCGTTCTCGGGGGCGGCGGAGTAAGCCTCGATCTTCTCAGCGTCGAACAGCACGACACCGAGGTAACGGACACGGCCGACGCAGGATTCGCTGCAGATCGTGGGTTCGCCGGACTCGATACGCGGGTAGCAGAAGATGCACTTCTCGGACTTGTTGCGGGCCGGGTTGAAGTAGATCTTCTTATACGGGCAGGCGGAGATGCACTGACGCCAGCCGCGGCACTTATCCTGATCGATCAGGACCACGCCGTCTTCGCTGCGCTTATAAATCGCGCCGCTCGGGCAGGACGCCGCGCAGGACGGATGCAGGCAGTGCTCGCAGAGACGCGGCAGATAGAACATGAAGGAGGCTTCGAACTCTTCGTAGCCCACGGTGTCCGTGCCCTTCAGGTTCGGGTCAGCGGAACGGGCGGCGAAGGGGCCGGCGAGGTTATCTTCCCAGTTCGGGCCGTCTTCCACCTTGTCCATGCGCTTGCCGGTCGCGATCGAGTACGGACGCGCGGTCGGAGCGGTCTTGCGGCGAAGGCTCTGCTTCAGGGTGTCGAAGTCGAACGTGAAGGGTTCGTAGTAATCCTTCACTTCCGGCTGACGCGGGGAGCTGAAGAGCTTGCCAAGGATCGTCGGGCGGTTGCCGTGACGCAGCACCGCCTTCCCGTCCTTCACTTCCCAGCCGCCCTGCCACTTCTCCTGGTCTTCCCACTTCTTCGGGTAACCAATGCCGGGCTTCGTTTCGACGTTATTGAACCAGGCGTATTCCATACCCTTGCGGCTGGTCCAGACGTTCTTGCAAGTGACCGAGCAGGTGTGGCAGCCGATGCACTTGTCAAGGTTGATCACCATGCAGATCTGTGCTTGTACTTTCATGGTTTGTCCTTATTCTCTAAATGGTTCTCAGGTATCGGCTTACCACTCGACATGGTCGAGACGGCGCAGCAGCACAAACTCGTCGCGGTTCGCGCCGATCGTGCCCATGTAGTTCAGCGCGAAGGAGAACTGGGCATAGCCGCCGGCCATATGGGTCGGCTTCGGGCAGATGCGCGAGATCGAGTTGTGGAGACCGCCGCGCTTACCCGTCGTCGGGGAGAGCGGGACGTTCACAGTACGGCCCTGGTTGTGATACATGTAGACCGCGCCTTCCGGGATACGCTGCGAAACGCAGGCACGGGCGATCGTCGAGCCATTCATGTTCACGGCTTCAATCCAGTCGTTATCCTTCAGGTCGAGCTTCGCCGCGTCCGTTTCGCTGATCCAGATCACCGGGCCGCCTCGGCCGAGCGTCAGCATCACGAGGTTATCGGACCAGGTGGAGTGCGTCGTCCACTTGTTATGCGGGGTGAGGAGGTTCAGCGCGAGCGTCTTATCCTTGATGCCGAGCTTTTCCTTCATGCCGTCGATCTCGTGCTTCGCGAGCGGCGGCTTGTACCCCACAAAGCCTTCACCGAAGTCAAGCATCCAGGTGTGGTCGAGGTAGAAGCTCTGGCGGCCCGTAATGGTGCGCCACGGCATCAGGTTGTGGACATTCACGTAGTTCGCCGTGTAAGCGACACCGCGGTCCGAAATACCCGTCCAGATCGGGGTATTGAGCGAACGGCGGGGCTGCTGCACGAGGTCGTCATACGTGTAGCGGGTGGAGCCCGTGCCCTTCATCATTTCTTCTTCGAACGGTATGCCGGTGAGCTTCTCAAGGCCCTTCCAGGCACGGCGTCCGGCGGCGCCATTGCCGGCCGGGTCGAACGTGAGAATCATGTTGACCGCGTTGATGTCGGTATCAAGCTTCGGAGCGCCCTTCGCGTAACCCTCTTCCACGCGGCCGTTCAGGTCGCCGAGGGTCTCGTAGTCTTCGCCCGTCTTCCAGGCGATCTGGTGCGGCGCGACGCCCTTATCGCGGAGCAGCGGGCCGACAGCCGTGAACATGTCGTAGAGGTGCGGGTAGTCGCGCTTCACGAGAACAAGGTTACCCATGGTGACACCTGGGATCGGGGTCTTGCCTTCGGTTCTCCAGTCAACCGGCTCCATCGGAGCGGCGGTCTCAGCAGGCGAATCGTGGGCGAGCGGGGTCATCATGATGTCCTCTTCAACGCCGAGGTGACCCACGCAGAGCTTCGAGAACGTGCGGGCGAGATCCTTGAAGATGCGCCAGTCGGTGCGGGCTTCCCACGCCGGATCCACAGCCTTCGAGAACGGGTGGAGGAAGCAGTGCATATCGGTGGAGCTCATGTCCGCCTTTTCGTACCAGGTGGCGGCCGGGAGCACGATATCCGAGTAGAGACCGGAGGTCGTCATGCGGAAGTCGATCGTCGCGACGAGATCAAGCTTCCCGACCGTGTCTTCGCTCTTCCACTTCGTGAAGAGCGGCAGCTCCTCACCCATCTGCTCAATGTTGTCACCGAGAACGCCGTTCTCGCTGCCGAGCAGATGCTTCATGAAGTATTCCATGCCCTTCGCGGAGCAGCCGATCAGGTTGGCGCGCCAGATGAAGAGGCACTTCGGGGAATTGCCTTCACCGTCGATGTCTTCGCTCGCGAGGTGGAGGTTGCCGGAACCGAGCTGGTTCGCGATATAGTCACGCGGGGCGACGCCGGCCGCGTTCGCTTCGCGGACGAGGTCAAGCGGGTTGCGCTCGAATTCCGGCTCCGTCGGCAGCCATCCCATACGCTGAGCGCGGATGTTGCAGTCGACGAGCGACATCTTGTTCCAGTCTTCCTTATGCTTCGCGAGCGGCGAGACGAGGTCCCCCGTCTTCACGCGTTCGTAACGCCACTGGTCGGCGTGCATATAGATGAAGCTCGTGGTGTTCATCTGACGGGACGGACGGATCCAGTCGAGACCGAAGGTGAGCTGAGCCCAGCCAACCTGCGGACGGACCTTTTCCTGACCCACGTAGTGAGACCAGCCGCCGCCATTCACGCCGATCGTGCCGCAGAGCATGAGGAGGTTGATCGCGGCGCGGTACGTCATGTCGGTGTTGAACCACTGGTTCACACCGGCACCGATAATGATCATCGACTTGCCGCGGGTCTTCTCAGCGGTCTTCGCGAATTCGCGCGCGACGTGCACGACGCGTTCAGAAGGAACACCCGTGATGATTTCCTGCCACTTCGGGGTGCAGGGGAGATCGTCCGCGTAGCTGCGGGCGCAGTTCGGATCGTCGTAGCCGTTCTCAACGCCGTAGTTCGCGAGGAGCAGGTCAAAGGTCGTCGCGACGAGGACCGACTTGCCGTTCCCGAGGTCGATGCGGCGGACCGGAACCTTGTGCGAGATCAGGGAGTCGTGAGCCGTGGCAGCGAAGTTCGGGTTCTTGTACTCAGCGCCGCCGAAGTACGGGAAGAGGACTTCCACCACTTCGTCGTGGTGATCCTTCTGCGAGAGCTCAGGCGTGAACTTGCGGCCGGTGCGGCAGTCTTCGTTCTTCAGGTTCCACTGACCCTTGCCCGCGTAACGGGTGGTCATCGTGCCGTTCGGGATCACGAGCTGGTCTTCGGTATCACGGAGAACCGGAGCGAAGTTCGGGCGCTCTTTGTCGTCGAGACCGAGGTTATCGGCGAAGTCACCGGCGCGCAGCAGACGGCCCGCGGAGTACTGACCGTTCGGCTGTTCCTCGAGCTTCACGAGGAACGGGAGGTCCGTGTACTTGCGGACGTACTCGTCAAAGTACGGGGTCGTCCGATCCACGAAGAATTCCTTCAGGATCACGTGGCCCATCGCCATGCCGAGCGCGGAGTCCGTGCCCTGCTTCGGAGCGAGCCACACGTCAGCGAACTTCGACGCGTCGGAATAGTCAGGAGAAATGACGACAACCGGGGTGCCCTTATAGCGCACCTGGGTCATGAAGGGAGAGTCAGGGGTACGCGTCACCGGGACGTTGGAGCCCCAGAGCATCAGGAACGCGCTGTTAAACCAGTCCTGGCTTTCAGGCACGTCAGTCTGCTCGCCCCAGGTCTGGGGAGAGGCAGGCGGAAGATCGCAGTAGAAATCGTAGAAGGAGAGCGACGTGCCGCCGAGCAGCGACAGGTAGCGGATACCGGCGGCGTAAGAAACCTGCGAGAACGCGGGAATCGGGGTGAAACCGGCGTTGCGGTCCGGACCGTACTTTTTCGTGGTCCAGATGTTCGCGGCGGCCATGATTTCGTAGGCCGTATTCCAGTCCATGCGGACAAAGCCGCCCAGACCGCGGACCTTCTTATAGGACTTTGCCTTTTCCTTATCGGAGACGATAGAACCCCAGGCCTTCACCGGGTCCTTTTCCTTCTCCTTCGCCTTCTCCCAGAGCTCGAGCAGCTCGCGGCGGATCATCGGGTGCTTCACGCGGCCCGAGTTATAGAGGTACCAGGAATAAGAAGCGCCACGCGGGCAGCCGCGCGGCTCGTGATTCGGCATATCCGGACCATTATCCGGGTAGTCGGTCGCCTGGATTTCCCAGGTCACGATTCCCTTCTTAACGAAGATCTTCCAGGAGCACGAACCGGTACAGTTCACGCCATGCGTGGAACGGACCACTTTATCGTGCTGCCAGCGATTGCGATAAAACTTTTCCCAGGCACGCGCGGCGTGATCCTGGGCGCTGAAGTAGCGAAGATTGGAAAAGGCATCAGTCATTTTTTTGTTCTCCTGAAGGTTCCGGCACTGCGGGCTGCGACGTCCCGTTTGACACGTGCCGGAACCGATGGGGGTGGTTTTCAGGCTATTAGTTGGCCTTACGCATCATGCCGAGCCAGTTAAGCACGATGTTTGCAATTGCAAAGAGAGTGAAGACAAGGAAGCCGAGACCGTAGCCGGCGTTGCCGTAAGCGGTAACGACAGCGGCGAGGATGATCGGGAAGACGAAGCCGCCGAAGGCACCGAGACCGCCGACCCAGCCGGAGGCACCGCCGACCGACTTGGCCACATAGACCGGGACGAGCTTCATCACAGCGGCGTTATTGAAGCCGAAAGCGACAGCGATCACGATCGTGATGAGGAAGGTGCCGAACCACGGGAGGTTGAGGTTCATCAGGGCGCAGGAGATAGCGACGACGACGAGAGCGCCGATGCAGACCTTCTGACCGCCGACCTTGTCAGCGAACTTGCCGCCCGGGACGCGCATCAGAGCCGCGAGAATCGAGAAGATAGCGGTAAGAGCGCCGGCCGTGATCGGCTCAAGACCCTGGGCACGGGTCCAGTAGGTGGGGAACCAGGCGGTAAGAGCCATGAATCCACCGAATGTTGTGAAGTAGGTGAGAACGAGGAGCCAGGTCTGCGGAATGCCGGCAGAGATCTTGAGAGACTCAACAATGTTCCCGGTCGGGAAAAGTTCCTCGCCGTGCTCAACCGCGGCTTCCTTCGCTTCCTCGTGGGAAACGCCGTGGTTACGGAGCTGGAAGTACGGGGCGTTGCAGGAGATCACCGCGTAGAGAATGCCGCCGATGATGAGAACCGCCGTGAGGACGTGGTACGCGTTCACGAAGCCGATGCCCTTAAGGAGCAGCGGCAGACAGAAGGCGAGGACGCCGGCAGAGGCCGTACCGAGACCGCCGAAGACGCCGAGGGCGAAGCCCTGGTCCTTCTTGCGGAACCAGTAAGAGATCTGGCTCACGCCGACAGAGAACGTCGCGATACCGCAGCCCGCGAGGCAGCCGAGGAGCAGGATCACCGGGTAGAGACCGGCCATGTTCTCAGGGAAGCGCGTGGAGAAGAGGATCGAAAGACCGATCAGGCCAATCGCGGAGCAAAGCATGAGGAAGTTGAAAGACTTCCGGCCGCCGTTCACGTCAACAGACGCGCCGAACGGAATACGAAGGAGAGAGCCCGAAAGCGACGGGACGGCAACGAGAAGACCCACTTCCGCCGGGGTAAGACCCATGACATCCGTCAGGGCCTTAGCGGTCGGCCCGAAAAGGGAAATCGACATCGCGCCAAAGAAGAAGCCAAGGGTTGCTGCGAGAAGGGCCCGGTTGGGAGACCCGATCAGCTGAAAGTTTTCTTTGCTCATATCTGATTGGTTTTTATAGCGAAGCGCCCGGAGCGGAACCGCGAGGAGTTCCAGATTCAGCCGAGATCAGACGCTTCATGTGTGTTTTTGGGGAAATCGCCCTCTCTTTACTCAAAGCCCCTGTTTTCAAGGGTTTCGCGCAAAGAGTAAAAAACCCCTAAATCCCCTGATTTATTTGGGAATTAGGGCACTTCATGGAACGCCTGCATTCTAAGTAACGGCTATTGGCTACGAAATATGGAGAACGGGCTAATCCGTCCCCACCCTCTCACAGCCGGATGACTAGTCCCCTACACGAAAGGGTGTACCCATTTCATACAGGTATACGCTCATTATTTCTTTAAATACAATTATTTGATAAAACTGACCCCTCGGCCCCGGATAACGCCGTTACTACCTACTTTTTAAAGTTGTAGGGCAAATGCATCTTTTTATTCAGTCTTAGACCTGAGCCCGAAAGACTCATATCAAAGATGCCCAATCATCCGAAGTGACTATCTGACAGAGTCCACTTCGGAGTAGCTTAGGGAAACCCATAACTACCTAGCCCGTTTTTTGCATCCCATGGACATGGGGGTGCCGCTTCACGGGACAAAAAATAGTGGTAAAGAGCACCATCTTTATCTGTCCCTCGCGAAGCCCCGATTCTGCAGGGTTCCGGAAGGTCTCCGGTTTCAGCGCCCGTCTTCAGATCATTCGGGCGGCTGACCCCTTAGCCATTCCGGTGTCACCTTTATCAGCTACAGCCATGGGCTGACGGACGTTGTTTTTCTGCGTATCTGTGTGTCGGAAATTTCTGCCTCAGCCTGCCATTTCGTATGGCAAAGCTTAAGATTCATTATTTGATTTCCTCAAAACCTCGGAAACACGGAGGATCCTTCCCTTGGCTTCCTACTTCATCATCCTGATCGGCATCGGTCTGATTGCGGGAACTTACATCGCGAATAAAGCGAGCGGTAAGAAAACGAAGACCCCGGCTGACACCAGCGGAATCCACGCAGTCAAAGGCTGCAGCACGACGCTTCTTCTCGCGGGAAGCGTGGTTGTGCTCGGTCTCGTGCTTCTGGCACTTATATTTCTCGCATAAGTATATGAAGTGATTCTTAATTAGATTCGCTTTGAGAGGCTCTTCAAAAAAATTTTATGAGTTCCTGATAGCGGTTCAGAAAAAACTATCAGAAACTCATAGCTGCTAATAGAAATTAGTGAGGCTCTATTAGCGGATCACTACCTGTTCTTCGGGGCTGCTTTGCTGGAACACCTTTCCGGCCTCCCTCTTCATATATAAGAAGAGCTCTGCGGCCTCTTCTACTCTCTCCTCCTGCTCAGCTCATCAGAGGATTCGGCCTGAGATGCAGGTTCACCCGGTTTGATCAAAGGCCGCGCCCCGTCAATCCCTGCTCCCCCTCTCACACGCTCTCTATATAAGTTCTATTAGCTCCTGATAGTTCCTATCAAAAACTATGAGAGCTTATGGAGCTGCTATCAGTTTTTATAGATCCTCTAATAAAGAAAGAGACAACGAAAAAGCCCCGGACCGGCAATACCGGAATCCAGGGCTATTAATCGCGAAGCGATCCGCTGTACGTCAGAGGCGGTCGCGATACGGGAGCGTCAGGAATTCAAAGCCGGAACCAAACTTTCTCACGCGTCCGATTCCCGGGAACGGGAGATGACCGCCCGCGAGGAGATGCGTTGATTCCGCGAGTTCCGTGAAGAGATCGATACGTTCGGCCGCGGCGCGCTTCGGGTCCATGTCGTAGCGAGCGGAAATCGTGGGAACCGCGAACTGAACCGCGGCCACGTGAGCAACGTCACCGGCGAATACGATCTCACCCTGCTCCGTATCGAGCACGAAGAACGCGTGCCCCGGGGTGTGTCCCGGATGGAATTCAGCGGAGAAGTCACCGAAAAGCGTTTCAGCCTTATCGATCAGCTTCAGATGACCGGCTTCCTCGTACGGGGCGAAGAACTCAGCCGTAGCTTTCCGGGTTTCCTCAGGAACGCTCTCACCCGTAAAAAACTCATAGTCCGTCTTCGGGACCCAGACCTTTGCTTTCGGGAAAGCGGCCTCTCCGTTATGCGTGAGACCTGAAATGTGATCCGGGTGGCAGTGAGTGATCAGGACGTCCGTGATCGTAGTGGGCTTCACTTCTGAGAAAAGCCGCGTAAGTGCGAGACCCTTTCCGATTCCGTACCCCGTATCAATCACAACCGAACGGCGGCCGCTCTTGATATGGAAGACGTTGACGTAATGCTCGAGCGTATCCGGGGTCTGGCAGCTCTGACGGACCAGCTCCTCGATACGTTCTTTAGACGTGAGAGAAAGCCCTGGATCCTGAGCACGCGTGCCGTCAGAAATTGAGGTAACAGTCACATTACCGAACTCGTAATGCCTGATACCTTCCATGTCCTTTTTATCCATAGTCGTACTTTCCTTCGATTCCGCTCCGAACGGCAGACTGATAGCCGCACCGGCAGCCGCGGCGGCTGACAGCAGCACACGGCGTGAAAAGGCAGGCTGGCTCATAACACGCTCACTTCAGAGTCTCTGATACGGTGATATTAGACCGGAGAGTGGGAACCGTGAAACCTTGCCTGAAAAAAGAGTCCTCACAGTACTCTGGTCGTCTTCGGATGAATTATCAGCTTCTATTATTTGCTATTAATTTCTGATAGTTTTTGATAGGAAATATTAGGTTCTATCAGAAGCTATCAAAAAATATCGAATAAACGATGAATGAAAAAAAGCTGTCATGAACCGGCCCTGAATCCACCCGGCATCAGCAGTCATTTCTGTCACGGTTCCGCCATCAGGCGCTTTACAGTACTGACGGAAAACCTATTAGCTTCTAATAGGAACTGATAGGAACGCATAGTTTCTATGAAAAAACTATCAGAAGGTCTTATTAAAGCTCTGACGCCAGGTCAGACCGGGGAACAGCAGAGGATTCAGAGAAGGCAGAAAAACTTTCCCCGCGATCAGATCCCAAGAAAAAACGATCAGATCCCTGGAGGAGGTATCTGATCGTCTTCATACTGCTTTATTAGATCCTATTAGGATTTATTAGGATCTATCAGAAACACATAGGATCTCAATAAAAACTATTCGTCGTTTTATTCGGCGTCATCCACATCGTTCTCGATGTTCTTAAGAATACGAGCCGGCACGCCGCCGACAACACAGTTATCCGGGACGTCCTTCGTGACGACAGCGCCAGCCGCCACAACGACGTTATTCCCAATCGTGATGCCAGGAAGAATCGTCACGTTGCCGCCGATCCAGACGTCGTTCCCTATCTTGACGGGCTTCGCAATGCCCATGTGCTTACGACGGGCAGCGGGAGACAAAGGATGACCGACCGACGTGATCAGCGTGTGCGGTCCGATCATCACGTTGTTCCCCATCGTGACCAGAGCTATATCGAGGATCGTGACGTTGTAGTTCGCGAGGAACTCATCACCCACATGAATATTGAGACCGTTGTCGCAATTAAAGACCGGTAGCACGGTCGGATGCTTGCCGCAGGAACCAAAGAGCTCACGGACAGCCGCTTCGCGTTCCGCAGCGTTCTGCATCGGAATGGCATTCAGCTTCTGGGCGCAGGAAAGCGCATGCAGCTTTCTCCCATCCACTTCCGGATCCATAAAGTCATAAGGAAGACCCGCGTCGAGCTTCTCAAGTTCAGTCATTGCCATTGAAATTTCTCTCCGATTTTCTGTAACCAACCAACAGCCCTTGATTATAGGAAGAGTCGATGTCAGAACTGAGACCCCCCAGATTTCTATGATTTCCTAATAGGTACTAATAGATGCTGTTAGAAACTCATAGCAACTATCATTTTTCTATGAACACAGCAGAGCACCTACACTTTTTCCCTCACTTTCCAGATCACAAGAATGGTCGCTGTTTTCTCTTCATCACACTTCATAAATCGTTTGAAACAGGTACGGTTTCCGTTATATCTGACTTTAAATGTGCGGTTATATGAGCGGCCTGAGAGAATTTTCCGCAGATAGTACGCCAGACTTGAATAAATCTCCGTAACATGAAGTGATTTTTGGATGTTAAAGAATCGTTTATCTATAGGCAATTACGCAGATTTAAGAATACAGTTTGTGAATAATTTGTTAATCTTGAGATGATTAATTAGAAGAATCGAAAATCCTTGATAATCGCTCTCTTTGCCTCTGGTGGAACCGACTTTCTGAGTCCTTCGGTTTTGTCTCTCACAAACTCTTTCCAAGGTACATTTTTTTCAATATTATCTTTAGGTAATTATGTTTAGGTAAATTCTTGTAGACCCATACAGACGTAAACAGCACAGGGACCGTCCGCAGGTACGGTAAACGTTATAACTGGCTGACGCCTGACTTCCTCATTAAGGCCAAAACCTATGTACCACTATTCTTTGGTGGACCTGCTGCTTTTCTCCGCTGTCGCTGAAGAGTCCTGTCTCACACGCGGAGCCAGAAAGGCACATCTCTCGCTTCCATCCGCCTCTCTCAGAATGAAATCGCTTGAGGAGGCGCTCCACGTGACGCTCTTTAACCGGAAGCCGCGTGGCATTGAATTGACTCCGGCGGGCGAGATCCTGAATCAGCATGTGAATGAGATCAAGCAGACACTCGCCCGGATGGAGAACGAAATCGCACCGTATGCCCGTCTGAGAAGCGGCGTCATCCGGATCGCGGCGAACTATGGCGCGATGCTTGATTTCCTCCCAGTCGATATCCCGTCGTTCCTCAAAGCGAATCCTGGCGTACAGGCGCATCTTGAACAGAAGACATCGCCTGAAGTCGTGGAAGAGATCGCCCGTGGGCGTGCTGACATCGGCGTGACCGCCTTTGAAGGCCCCTACGAGGGCGTGAAGTTCAGGGATTACCGGAAGGATGAGCTGATCCTCGCGGTGCCAGCGGATCACCCGCTGAAGGATCGTGAGACAGTCGACTTCTCTGAGGCGCTTGAATACGAATTCGTGACGCTCGATCGGAACTTCGCGATGCAGAAGTTTCTCTATGAGAAAGCAGACGAAATCGGCCGCGTTCTGAAGTCCCGTCTTGAGGTTGAGGATCCGCTGATCCTGCTGCGTCTTGTGAGTGAGGGCCTTGGTATCGGTGTTCTCAGTCGCAAAGCCTTTACATCGCTCTCAGCGTACGCGAAGGCGGTTCCGGTACGTCTTTCCAACTCCTGGGCTCAGAGAGAGAGCTCAGAATCGCCGTCAATGAGGATCCCGCGCTCCGAGGTCCCTGGACATCTGCTCTTATCAGTCATCTGACCCGGGACTCGTCCGATAACGTTTACCGTACCCAGCTTCTTTGATTTCCTCTATTAATTTCTAATAGAAGCTAATAGCTCCTGATAGTTTCTTCATAAAACCTATCAGGAGCTATTTTTATTTCCGTCTCAAGCGAAAAATCCTCTTCCGGATCTTTCGCACGATGCAGCAAGATTGATCTCTCAGAATTCAGAGCCAGTAAATCCTATTATTTTCTAATAGCTTCTAATAAATTCTATTAGGAACTATCAGAAACCAATAGAACTTATGTGGGTTCTATGAGAAACGATTGTTGGTTTTACAGCTAGGAAAGAAACCTAAGATCAGACGGCGGTGAAACGTGAGAGAAAGAGAAGAGCCCTGGCGGGAAAGAGGAGAGAGGTCAGAAAGAATCGAAAGGAGGGGAACGCCCCTGCTATCAGAAACTCATAGAAGCTAATAGCATCTAATAAAAAATATTAAATCCTGATAGAAACTCATAGCTTCTATCAGGATTCATGGGCCGAAGGATGAAACAACAGAATCAGAGTCCGTCTTCGAGGATCTTCACGATCGCGAGATTGATGATGCCGGAGCGGGTCTGCGCTTTCTTTTCGCAGAAACGATCCAGTTCTTCAAGCAGGGGAACCGGGATCATGAAGGAGCACATCTTTCTCTGAACCGGGGCGTGCTTCTTACGGGCACGTTCCGCCTTCTGAGGGGCAGCCTTCTGAACGAAATCGCGGATCTGTTCGCGGTTATCAGGCTCTTCTTCAGCCTTCTTCTGTACAGCCGGTTTATTCGTAACGCTAAGATCGATAGACATTGCCGTCTCCTTTGGCTCGTATTTTACTTGGCTAAGACCGTCTGATTCACAAGATGGCGGACTTCAGCGCACGCCTTCTCGTTTCTCGGCTTCATCTCGTAGACAGAGAGACCGTGATTTCCAGCCTCCTCAAACACGACACGCGAGGTGAGCTTCGCGTCCACGTATTTGATGTCATCAAGGCTCCGCAGGAACTGCACCACCTCATGGTCGTTCTTCGTCATGCGGGTATGCGCCTGGGAGATGAAGACGAAGGCCTTGAACTTCGCGCCAGCCTCTTCACGAGCCTTCTGAATGACATCGCGGATATTAAGCGTGAAAGCGAGCAGGTCGAGCCCAGTCGGACGGCACGGAATGAGGAGCGTGTCGCAGATCGCCATGGAAGCGCGGAGAGCATCCGTCTCTCGGCCGCCGACATCAATCACCACATACTCGTACTTCTCATTCAGTTTCGGAACGCGGGTCAGGATCTCACCGCCATCCGTGATGACCTCAGTCCTCAGCTTCGGCGAAACGAGGTTCTTTTCCCGCGACTGAATCGCGAGATTGGAGGAACCCTGCACGTCCGCGTCAACCAGGCAGACTTTCGCTTTTTTCTGCACCAGCAGGTAAAGCGCTACCTGCAGAGCGGCCGTGGTTTTCCCCGTTCCGCCCTTAGTGGATGCAACCGCAATGATCATTCGAGCCCCCAGAAAAATGTTTTTTACGATCTGTGCTGTAGATGTCAATTTCTAATAGATGCTAATAGCATCTATTAGAATTTATAGATGTTATTCATAAATATTAATATTTATTGAATAAATCAGATTGTATGCAAAATCCAAAAGCAGCGCAAACAGAGGGAAAAAAAACTACTTAAACGGACACTTCCTGAGGCCATCCTGAGGTCCTTTCATTGGCCGAGGAGACTTCGCGAATTTATTAAAAACGATCAAATCCTGGTACGGTAAACGTTATCGGACGACAAAATGACGCATGGTCGGCTCTTATGTTCTATCCCGATCTTTTCTCGCATGGACTCAGAGAGTTGGACACTGCTTTTCAATCATTCCTTCAGCTTCGGTAAAAAACGCCCTGAAAGGCCTCCAACGGGTTCCGCTATACCGTTTACCGTACCCAAATTCGATCTCTTTCAGGATCACTTTGGATAGAGAAGGAGACCCTTGTTATAACGTTTGCCGTACCTGTTTTCTGGCGGAATCCAGATATAACAGCAAAGCCTCGCCGCAGCCTCTGAATCAGGTTCAGATATAACGGAAACCGTACCTGACTGCTTGGATGAAGAGTTTCTGTTTTTTATCTAGTTAAAACAATGTGTTGTGATTGATGTTTATTGAAGATAGGCCATCAATCGATAACAGATTCCGTACTTTAATCGCGGTGTTTTTTGGGGCAGATATAACACTTACCGTACCTTGTTACCACAAAAGAGACATATACCAGTCAAAAGCTGAAAAAATGATGGCAAAGCCCCCCAGTTATACCGTTTACCGTACCAGAGGAAAGCGCGGAATCCGGTTGAGTCGCTTGGATCTCTTCTTTTATCGGTAACACTTTCCGTACTTCAGACAATTGATTTTTTCTAATCAATTTTTGTTTAAAATAAACAGAGAGTTAAGGAACGCATCTTCAGGTAATGGACAATCTTCACGATAACGTTTACCGTACCCTGATGGCTCTGTCGGTATAACGTTTGCCGTACCGGTTTTTCGCTTTCTTCTGATCAAAAAACGGTGCATTTAAATCCGATAGATCGATCGAGAGGACATATAGAAAAATTTAAAGCCTCTTAAATGAACGTTTTTCGGGGGTCTGAAAGACACTGATATAACGGAAACCGTACCCTGGATCTTCTGGAACCGGTTATAACGTTTACCGTACCCGAAAAGAAGGTCTCAAAAACGGACGGTGTTTTTCTCTCAGAGTGAATTCTTTTGCATAAAGTCGGATACAGTTCAGGATCTTGCATTGATCTTTGCTACACGATTTATCTTTTGCTAGCAGCGTTTGCTCAACGTTAGCCGGAGGAAGACTGAACGCCGTTCAATGGATCGGTTTCTGACTCACCAGGATCCGGATTTCTTAGTGTCTTTGGTCTTTTGATTTGTTAGATACCTGTTTTTTCAATTCTTTTTAGTCACTGATAACGGATACCGTACCCATAAAGTGAAGGGATAAAGGCAGCCGTTTCTCTTTTTTCTTCTCTTTTCTATCCGCTTTTATCGTTCTATCTTATTGAAAGCACATTAGAAATATTGAATAACGTTTACCGTACCATTTTTCTTTTCTGTTGTTTTTTCAGTCAGATATAACGGAAACCGTACCCGCTACCACACTTCACTTAGGTTGTCCACAGAAATTTGCGGGAATGGTTTCTTTTCTTAATTTTTATCTTTTTAAAACCTTTTCTATATAGAGGGGCCTCAGAAGCAACGTTTACCGTACCCTTGAGGTAACTTCTGCCGTACCCTTCGATAACTTTTCCCGTACTTCACGGATAACATAGACCGTACTGGGTTATTTTTGAGACTTATCCACAGGCTTTTTGATGTTTTTTTCGGTTCTGAGGTGATTTTGAGTGTGAGTGTCTGTTGACAGGTATAACGTTAACCGTACCTTTTTCTTTTTCGTTTTCTGCTTTTCTATAACGTTTACCGTACCTTAATGACGATTTTTAAAGAAAAAGCCTGTGTCTTTGGGTTATCCACAGGCTCTGTTCTTTTCTTACTTTTTATCTTTTTAAATTCTTTTTCTATATAGAGGGTGGCCAGAAGCAACGTTTACCGTACCCCTGGTGCAGCGTCTGCCGTACCTTTCGATAACGGAAGCCGTACCGCTGCTGCAACGTCTTCCGTACCAGCCCCTTTTTTTCGGGTTTGAAGGGAGGGGGCAGATTTATGAATTTCGGCTGGAATTTTCTTCTCTCAGCTAGTACTATGTAATCGGAAGTGTCACCGTTATGCACAGGTTCCCACCAAAAAAATGAGCGGAAAGGCCATCACCTTTCGGCTCGTTTTGTTTATGGGGATTTGAGTTATAACGTTTACCGTACCTGTCAATTTTCCTTGTGGATCTGGGCTATGGCTGAAAAACCGAAGACAAAATACGTTGAATCGAAGGTTGTTCGCTATTCGAATCCGCTCAATCTCACGTCGTATCACCTGGATCTTTTCCAGCTGCGCGTGGTGATGAGCGCGATCGCGAATGTGTCCAACGTCGACGCCATTGATCCGAACAAGACTTACTTCGTGAACGCCACCGACATCATGGCTCTCGGTACCCGAAAGCAGGAGGTGTACGCGGCGCTTCGCAAGGTGTCGGATTCGCTCTTCAACGGATTCGCCACGATTCAGATGCGGTCGATTCAGAATTTCCCGGAACTGCAGGCGGCGTTCAAGAGTTCGTACGACCTCTTCCGAAAGGATCCGACAAAGCCGGTTTTCGAGCGTTTCCACTTCCTCACGTCAGTCACGTACGCGGAAGGGCACGGTCAGATCGGATTCCGTTTCACGCCGGCCTTTATCCCCTTTGTTCAGCGCCTGAAAGAGCAGTTCACTGAGTTCAATCTCATGGAACTCACGGGTCTGCGGAGTGTGTTCGCGATCCGCATCTACACGATGTGCCTTCAGTACCAGAACCATCCGGACCGGACGTTCTTCACGACGTTTGAGGAACTCCGCAATCTCCTTGATTTAAAAGACGCTTATACGCGGTTTGGGAACTTCAAGCAGCGGGTGCTCGACGTCGCTATCCGCCAGATCAACAGCTCGGAATTCACGCGTTTCAGCGTGGAACTTGAGCTGATCCGGGGGGCCCACAACAAGGTGACACAGCTGAAATTCCACCTGTCGCCGAAGAATCATGTGCAGCTCGCGCGGGATGACGATGATTCGAAGAAATCCCGCCGCCGCAAGACTTCTGTCATGGATTCGCTGGAACTCGATGATCACCAGGCCGTGCTCACCGCGCGCCAGGTGTCGTACTACGCGGATCTGCTTGGCGGCGCGAATGAGGCGTACGCGGAGAAGAAGGGCTACAAGTCCCACGAATTTTTTAACTGGCTTCGCGCGAATAAGTTCGCTCCGAAGGGCCATTCGATCGAGGAATTTGTCGAATGGCTGAAACTGCACCTCGCGGAACCCGCTTTTGTGCAGAAAGTCTATGTGCCGTGGCTGAAACAGCTCGGGTTCAAGCCTCGTAAGCCTAAGGTAGACGCGGCGGCGAAGCGGGCGGCCCAGAAAGCGGCGGCTGAACTCGCGGAACAGATGGCTGCTGAAGCCGCGGCGATGGAACCGATTCTCGAACCAGAAATCGTGGAAGAGACGCCGAAAGTGAAGAAGACCGCGGTGAAGAAAACCCGGACCACCAAGGCGAAAACCACGGCCGCGGCGAAAACCTCGAAAACGGCTAAACCCGTGAAAACCACGGTCGCGAAAACAGCGAAGAAAGCGGCTGCTTCCAAAACCGCGGTGAAAGCGGAGACAAAAAACACGAAGACCGCAAAAACCGTGAAGACCGTCAAGGCGAAAACCACGCGGACCGCGAAAAAGAAGACTGAAGAGTAAAAGGCTCTGAAGCGAAGACCGTCAGAAATCACCTGACGGTCTTTTTTTATCGGAGGAGATCGGGGAGTTCGAGAAGCCGGATTCCAGCGGTTTCCGCGAAATTCCGGGCCTC
>OGDD01000460.1_pt1 | contig 41085 bp, 30 predicted proteins | sample 1570301 | NCBI WGS metagenome assembly OGDD01 (sample SAMEA2581971, study PRJEB24529) | metagenome | biome: Human gut stool | place: China | collected 2011 | reverse complement strand
TAGTTCGGCAGCAAAGATACTTCTTTCTAATTTAAGCCCTAATTTGAGTGCTTACCTGTCATTGTAAGTAATATAGACAACCCATAATCACGATAAACCACATATTTGTTTTCTTGGCAAAAAAATAAATAATAGGAGAGAACAGCATCGTGATATACAAGTCTCTCAAAAAACACAGAGGGGCATTAATCGGAAAATAGGAAATCACCGTATTTTCAAAAACATTCTTTTGAACTAACTCTTGGCAGCTCCATATCATATTACAATATCCCCCATTTTCTTGAACAAACTCCATAATTCCTTTTATATCATTACCATGAACAATCACCCCAAGTGTTTTCATAAACAACAGGAACGCTAAATAAAGAAGATTCCACAAGAGATAAGGGAGAAGAACCGATATGGAACGACTCTTGATTTTAATCCAATAAATGCTTCGAGTAAATTCATTGACATTCTTGAAAAATAAATATCCAGAAATAACGAAGAAAGTTGGAACGGCTAAATGAACTATATACTTGCTAAACAAGACTTCAAACATATTAATAAATTCTTCGGTCAAGTGCAAGATTCCTTCATTCGGATAGAAATCATGTTGGTAGTGTAAACCTAAATGTAAAACAACCACCAAATAAGCCAGCGGGAATTTTATCATTGACAATACAGGATTGTACTTTACCCCCCCCATTTTGTTATATTTCATCGTCTATGTTTTTTCAAATATACTATAGTGTTAATTAATGGATTCATATAGAATCCCAATGAAACCAATGAACCTCTAAACCACGCTCCTTTATTCTTCGAAAAAGGATTGCCTATAAGACTATGCTCTGATTTACCATTCTCAGACAAACTCAGTTCTTTCAAAGCAGCTACATATTTATAATATGGATTTTCTGCGAACTTTGACGCAGCAAATAGAGCGTATTGTTTGACAAAAGAATTATTAAGATACAACTTGGTTTGAATATACATAGAGGTATAAGACAAATAAATTTGCAGATTTATATCAGCCATATTCTTTTTCCAATTTTGGTCTATGTCATCAAATATAGGAATTGTTTTTTCTTTATCCCTTCTATAGCCAATTGTACGATTTTGAGTAGTTAAAGAGAAGACATCTTCAAACAACAAGACCAAATCGCCTAAACATCTGTATGGAGGTTGACATAGATAGTCTGCATATATACAAGAGTGATAGTTGCCTGCTTCTCTTATACTTTTCCTGTCCTGTGAGACGAGGAAATAGTAAGCGAATATATCTTTTAGACCACATTGTTTGAAAATTCTGTTTATGGCTTCTTGGCTTGACCTCGACCCTGTCATATCTACCATAGCGACATTATCGTCCAAAACTCCTTCCTGCCTGAAATAAGCCAATAACGATTCTGTCAATTGTAGCTTCTCTTTCTTTATAAATTCCACATTGTCTCTTTCTGAGAATATTTGTTGCAACTCTTGCATTACAGATGCAGCTTTGGAATAAGAGAGCGAATTTGCATCAATATGAAACTGATCAAGGTATTCTTCTGTCGAAAGCCCTTTAACAGTTTTAAGTTCCAAGAAAGCATCCAAAGATATCGCATCAATTGATGGAAGATATAAGGTCCGTCGGCTTACATATAGATAATGCAAATCCAAATTGGGAAACATCTCTGAAAAACGTTGTGCTATTTTATATAATACATATCCGTCTCTGGAAAAGAAATATAGTCTTTTGATATTCCTCTTTATAGCATCTTCCAATAATTCGTAAACATAAGATACAAACAGAGGTGCCGATATTTCAGAAATCATATTGCTGTATGTATCTTTTCTTTCTTCACACAATATTTTTTGAATACCTTGAAATGACTGCCCCCATCCTATGGGATGGCCATATTGATAATATTGGTATTTATCTGTATAATAAGGAGCATTCGCTAAACTTACCAAATGCGCTTTGATGCCTTTTATCTTAGGCGACTTGAAATCACTTATAGGATTGTCGCCATAATGTTCCCAAGACTTAATGTCTGTATATTCACTTCTTACATAATCAAACAGTTCTCCAGAAACTTTTGTTTTTCCAATCTCAGAAGATACGAACAATTTATCCTTAGCCTGGAAAATACCATATTTATCAAGAGCTTCTTTTATTACATGGGCAGGAAGGTGCATGTCAGAAATAAAACAAATTGATGCTCCTTTTTCCCTATGTTGCTTGATTAATTTCAATGTTGATTTTCGTGGATACAATACAGCACTTTGTATCTCGTACTCCTTTAAAAGAATGGTTTCCGAAGAGACATCTGTTATGGATGAAAAATCTGCAACAGAATAAACATCTGCTGTTGTCATTTCTTTTTTATAAAGTTCTTTCTTCGCTTTGACTTCGGAGTTTTTCCTTATACGGATAAACTCCGTAATAAAGGCTTCTGATGCATCATCACCAAGAATCGAATATGCCAATATAGCAAAGACATTGTCTTCTGTATCGCATGATCGTAACAGTGTTGTATCAAATATATCAAATGAAACAAGATTCATAAATATTTTGCTTTAATAAAATTCTGTAATCTAACAGGCAAAGCAAGTGCTTCCAATATAACACCTACAATTTTTAGCATGCCCCTGTTGTATTTTTCCAAATACAAAGTACGGATGCCAAATCTGTCTTTTGGATGGAGCAAGGTCTCATAGTCGTCTATAACTCTATCAGGAAGATATTCATGTAGAATCTCATTTCTTTCTTTAGAATAAAGAATCTCATTCGATGCAGAAAATCCCCCTAACTGATAATCTACCACAAGAAAGTCTAGTTTATGATAACAGATATTTTTCTGAATAAAGCAATACATGAACAGGTCAAAATCCCCTAACATTTTGTATTTTAGGTTATATCCTCGTTGCTTTATGATTTCTGTCGGAAAGAAACTTGCTTGATGGTTCGGTGTAGATATATAAAGACTTTTCATAGACATTTTTTGTGGAGATATCCATTGCGTCTTTCTACCAGTTTTCTCATTGATGTTGATAACGTCGCCAATTAGTACCCCCCCCAGCCCGTCCGAAGACTGAGCTAATTTGCTTAGTACCAATGAATCATGGTATGTGTCTCCTGAATTTAAGAAATTACAATAATCACCAGTGGCTACAGCTATACCTTTGTTCATGGCATGGTAAATGCCTTTGTCTTTTTCGCTAACCCAATAATGTATATGTTGAGAGTACTTTTTTATCACATCAACACTGCCGTCTGTAGAACCACCATCTATTATTATGTATTCATACAGTTTTGGGGGTTGGGAAATAACACTCTTGATGGTTTCTTCAAGTCCGTCCTTATTATTGAAATTTACTGTTATAATGGATATTCTCATGACTATTTGGAAATTTGAGTGAGAAATGCAATAGAATCTTTACGAGCGTCATCTAGTATCTTGTTAACCTCGCTATAATCAAAGTTATACTTATCCTGTGTTGGAAATTCCCCTTCTTTCACAAATTGGCTCTCGTAATGGAATTGCTCTATTAAACTTCGATGACGTGAATTCATGTCTATTTTTGAATTTTTCCATCTTAATGTCGTAATAAAAGGAATGTTGAAATTAGTAGAGAAAGCCATTCCATGGAAAGAATTTGTAACAACAATCCTTGCGTCCATGAACAATCTTAACCATTTCTCGACAGTAATAGGACCAGAAAATGTTATACCATCCTTAGAATATTGTTTTGATGGTTCTATATGAATCAATTTTATTCCTAAGTCTTTGGCTACTTTCTCTGCCAGTTTATACATAAAATCCGTTGGCTGTAAAAAATAGGTAAGGACATAATCGCCTATTTCCGAAGACTTATCAGCTACTGTTTCCCAATCTTGTTTGTCAAGTAACAATGTCGGATCTAATACATGTTTTGCCATTCGCCCTGTCATTTGAGTTATCAACATTGCGCTTTCTTTCTCTCGCAAAGAGATATAATCCAAATTTTTAATGCCTTTCACAAAATCTTTCTGAGCATTTTGAGGAATTTCTGGCAAGCCTATACTTGACGCATAAGCCATTTTTGGAGCATTTGGATATGCAAATGTCAGAAAATAAACAGGATTGTTAAATGTTATAAAAGCATTCCAAACTTGGTCGCTTGCTACAACATATCCATCATATTTAGGAGCATGGTCATACAAATCTTCTGTTCTATACGTTTTCTGTGAAAGATGATAGTTTGTTCGGAAAGAAGTAAATTCACCGTAGTTCACTTTTTCTTTATTTTTATTGTTATATATCCATTGAATAGTTCTGAAAATCCGTGAATGATGCAAGAAGTCCAAAACTCTGCTTTTTGCAGTATTTTTTTTTCTAAATGTCTTCATGCAAAAATCATAATCGCTTGGATGCTCAAAATCATAAATTTCTTTTGAAGCATAGAACATGCCAGGAGGGCAGACATCAATAATTTCAGCCTTACACTTACACATCTTTTCCAATGCATATTGTGTAGCAAAGGCTTGCAACATTGAGCCATAATTATGATAATGATGAACTGTTACTATTCCTATTTTTTTCATACCATTTTATATTTTAATAATTTTCTATATACTTTTGAGAATAAATCTTGTTGAACACAAACTTTTGTCATGAATAACATTCCTTTTTTTTTGTATTTTTTAAAGAATGTTTCTCTTAAAACATTGGGATGAGGTGACTCAATCAAAGAACCGTTGTTTTTTACTATATCTTCGAATGAGACATCTTTTAATTTTTCCATATCATCAGATAACAACATACCTTTTGGAGTATTGATTATGACAGCATTGTAGCCGCAGTCATCAAACATTTCTTTTGGTATAATTTTTTCAATACCCCAAAAATCGCCTATTGTTATATCTGATCCACTGGTTTGATTTCGAAATTTACAGTCATGACATGATGGGCGTAAATATAAATGATTCAGGAAACCTTGATTAAATACATCATTTTTCCAATTGTTCACTATTATATTATCTTGCCCGTTGTATTCTTTGAAATTTAATTTCAAAGAAAACAGCCGCCAACGGCTGTTTTCTTTGTCTCTGAAATTGACATCTTGTAGCAGTTTACGTTTCCTTTCATGAATAAGAAATCCTATAGGGGAAGAGGATAGAGTCGTTTGAGGATGATTTCCAATTTCAGTCAAGTACATATTAAATACTTCAGGAGATGGAACACCATGACAAAAAACATCAATCAAAAAAAGATTTGGATAGTCTTTTCTGAGAAAAGTTTTTAAACCGGCTATCTGGCACGGAGTACCTGTAAACAAGACTTTAAGCCCAGAATTAAGATCTTTCTTAACCGCTAAATATGTATTATTGATATTGCTTTGTACATATTTACTACGGCGAATTTGATCAAGTTTGTCTAAGGAGTCTATTCGTTTGTGCATCACTTTCCAATTGTCAGTAAATCCAGCACCATAAATAACGCCATTCATCCGTAAAACTTTCTCCGCATAGAAAGAAAACGCTCCACCAGAAGAACTATCCATCCTTACTTTTTCATCTTCATGCTTATAGGCAAATGATGAAATCACATTTACCGCCATATTTTTATGAAGCATCGGACAAACTTTTTGACACAAGCCACATGATATACAAGCATCTTTATTTGCATTTGGATATAAAAAGCCCTCTTCATCAGTAGCCATAGATATGCATTCTTTTGGACATATTTGTTGACAAGCAGAGCATCCACAGCAATCTTTCTTATTTTCTATTATAACCATATTTTTTTATAATTTTATTTATATACCCCATAACAAACTTCTTCTCATTTTTAGAAAAGCCTATAAACCAAAAGGTAATACAGCAAGACACCAAAGAAGAAGATGCAACGAGAACCAATCTGATAAAAGTGTCATCCATACTCAAACGGAAATAAAGGGGTATAATAGTTGATAACAATACAATCAGAGCATTTTTATAAATGACCTTAGAGCAAAATTCTTTTAAATTTAATTTGGCCAAATCTTTCACCAATATATATCGAGCAATAAAGGCCGCCAAAGCATATAAAACCATTGTTAGGAAAGCCGTTTCTACAGGTAATCCCATCTTTAATAGGATGTAAGATGTAGGAATATTCATCAATACTAATCCGCCTACTATTATTTGGTATTTTTTGATATTTCCCGAAGCTTCAGCCACTCTTGGAAATGGATTTGCTAAACTCTCTATTATTGTGCATATCAACATATACCTAAAAAAAACATCTGACATCTCTGGGTACTTTCCCAACCAGAGGGTTAACAAATATTCTATCTCTAAATATATAGGAAGCGACAAAATAAACAATAAATAAAAAGTATAGTTAATACTTTTATACATTAAACTTCTCATGTATTCTAAATCACCTACTGCATAAGACTTAATAATCTGTGGATTTAAAGCCATTTGAAAATTCGAACCGAAACGTGTGACTGCATTTTGGGCTTGCAAGGCAATACCTCTTGCAGCATTTACCCCAGAACCGAAGAACATATTTATCAAAATATTAAATCCTTGATTACTCATAATGGCAGAGAGATTTCCAACTAAGCCCCAACTTGCAAAACTTAACATTTCTCGTTGGATGCTCTTGTCTTTTTTTATCGACAATCTGGCTTCCACAAAATGTTTTTTTGCATAAGCATAATAGCAAATATTTACAATTAATTGTACTATCAGTAAAAGCAAAGAATACAGCATAAGGTTGTCCCATATAGAGAAACAAAGCAGATAGACTACGGCTAACCTTAAAACGACCTCAACCACTGATATGTAAGCGAAAAATGACATTTTTTCATGAGATATAATCGCTGCATTGAACGGTGTATTAAGGATAACCAAGACACAAGTGATTATTGAAAATTGAAAAACAACTCTTGCAGCGTTCATCCTATCTGGTTCTATAACCAGCTTGTTTTCCAACAACCATATACCTATTGTTTCACATAGGATAAATATGCACAAGGCTATCAAAATGTGATTAAAGAGACTTGTCGAAAAGACTTTTTTCAACTTTTCAACATTTCTTTTACCTATTTCATATATGAGAAACCTATGTGTTGACGATGACAATGTACCATTCAAAAATGTAAATAGGGTGCAAATTCCTCCTACTACATTATAGGTACCAAAGTCACTGACTCCTAATTTGTCCAATACGACTCTTGATGTATACAATGTTACTAACATCGAAAAGAGCATTCGCATGTATAGCATCATCGTATTTTTCGCTATTCGCTTATTATTATCTGATGTTTGATTTGACATAAATTACTTTCCAAATTCTTTAATTCTCTGTTCTTCCTTCAAAGAGCAAGCAAGCAGTTGTCCATTCTTCTCGGCTACGATATAGCCATCCAAGCCTTGAACTACTACCTTGCTTTCATCGGCTGCATGAACCACACAGTTCTTGCATTCATACAGGCGGATGTCCTTACCTACCTTGGCATTGCCATTCTCATCTTGTGGGAGCAAGGTTCGGAGGCTGCCCCAACTGCCTAAGTCGCTCCAGCCGAACTCGGCTGGCAGTGTATAGATGTCTTTCGACTTCTCCATTACGGCGTAGTCGATGCTTATCTTTTCGCAGGTGGGGAAGAGTCGGGCTACTTTTTCTTTCTCCTTGTCTGTGTAGAAGGAGGTGGACATTTCGTCCATGATGGTTGCAAGGTTGGGCTGGAATGTGCGGATGGCTCGGCTGATGGTGTCGATGTTCCACACGAAAATGCCAGCGTTCCAATAGTAGTTGCCAACTGAGAGGTAGTGCTCGGCGGTCGTGAGGTCGGGCTTTTCCTTGAAGGCTTCTACCTTATATATCTCATCCACGTCCGTTGGCTCGGCTGCAGCTATGTAGCCATAGCCTGTCTCTGGACGGCTGGGCTTGATGCCGATGGTCACAATGGCTTCTTTGTCGGATGTATAGCTTAATGCCTTGCTGAGAACACGCTGATATTCTGGTGTGTTTATAACCAGGGCATCGGATGGGGTTACAACGATGTTGGCATTGGGATGCTGTTTCTGGATTTTCCAGCAAGCGTAGGCGATGCAGGGGGCTGTGTTGCGTGCCTCTGGCTCGGCGAGGATGTTATCTGTGGGCATGTCAGGAATCTGCTCCTTGACGATGCTGATGTATTTCTCGTTGGTGACCACCCACATATTCTCTACCGGACAAATCGGTTTCAATCTGTCAACGGTGAGCTGTATGAGCGAACGTCCCACCCCCATCACGTCTATAAACTGCTTGGGATACTCGGGAGTGGATATAGGCCACAAGCGGCTACCTACGCCGCCAGCCATAATGATTACTTGTATGTTGTTGAAATTATTCATCGTATTTTTTTTGTTGTTATCCCTGTACTTACAGCACCTTTTATATTATATTTTATGACTTGCATATAACGACACCGCCATCATAAAGAGCATAGGAAAGTAAAGAAATAGAGTTTTCTTAGCTATCCGCTTGTTATTATCCGGTGTTTGGGTTGACATTAAATATATGTTTTACGTTTTAATTGTTTTTATAGTATTGCGTTAACCTTGCACAAAGCAACGAACTTAAGTAAGTACTCAATTTAGGGCATAGCCCTTTGTATAGGCACTTTTGCCTTTCGATATCTCAACCGTAACCCATGTTGTGGTAAAAATGCAGCATAAATTTATTGGAAACTCAAAAAGGCTTTTGCTTTATCATATTTATCAGGATAGTTTTTTACATATAGCTTCATCAATGTGTACAAAATACACATTATAAAAGACAATATCATAGAAATTAACTCAGGATGATGTAATTGTAATGTTACCATAAAACATTTGTTTTTTATTCATCATATTTACCAAGTTTGCCTTTTTTTGTTTCCTCTTCCAACTGGTAAAATAGAGATTCTTGATAATCGGAGACTAAAGCTTTTCTGCTATAGAAATTGAACCTATGGGTCTTGTACAAAAAATAAGTACGAGGCGCAGTCAACTTGAACAAATTAGCAAGATATGGACAGATTTCATCATTTGCAGAGTGGGGATGCTGTGGAAAGACAAAAGCAAAAGATAGATTCTTATCAGAAAACAAAAAGTCTTTTTGGTCGTATCGTCTTGAAGACAGATACATGATTCCATCTATCTCTTGGAGTGGCTTTCCTGTATCGTTTGCAAATTTTTCTGCAACACGTTGGCTTTGGCATAATACTTTCATTATCATCTGCGGAACAACATATTGAAAATTGTGTTTGTCCTTATCCGTCGTCTTCGCACAACATAGCAATGCTAAATACGACATCAAGAAGTGTTCTTGATAAATATATTCTCTACATATCATTATTTTCAAGACCTTGACAGCCCTTGTGTTCTGGAACCTTGAAAAATTAACCGTGTCAAAATCAGGGCGACGATTTTCTTCCCAAGCCAAATATAAGTTTGAAGCAAGATAGAGACAGGCATATCCCGATGGGTTAAAACGATAAGCACCTGTTAGACGTTCCAAATTATCTGATACAATAAACAACCCTTTTCTATCATATATCATGTATTTCTCTGCTCCACGAACCCGATAGAAATTAGTTGCGCTTGGGATGCTTGTTACAAGATGTTTATATTTTATAACACCTGTATCTTTGTCAAATAACTGGTCGAACAAATCTTGGGTGGCACAAAGGTTATTGTCCGCCTCATGCTTCACCATATCATTGATTTTATCAATAATTGTCTCTATCCATGTAATAAGCCCGGACCTTTTCATGGTAGCGGTTCTTCCAGGTAAACGTGTACGCCCAAATTCTTTTTCATCCACATTTGTCAATCCTTCCAGAAAATATTGCTTGGCAACTTCACATAAGGTCTCTATCGAATGGTATTGACCTGTAGCATCACCAGCCTTTAACTTGTGAAAGACGTATAACGTATCGGAAAAATTACTTAAAGTGCTCATTGAATAATAAAAATAGGAGCGCCCGCCCTTTGGAGGCGCATCCTGAAGATTTCGGATTAGGAAATCTTATATCCGATTGTGTGTGTAAAAACTGCTAAGGGCATCGGTTGTTATTATTTTTTTAATATACTTCTTCGCTATTAATTTGAAGAATTGCTTCATTCAATTTATAGTCATGCCATTGAATAAATAAATCCTTCTGCTTTTGCGAGAATGCATAAACTTTGTCTGACGTTTCTTTGAACAACAGTGTGGCATATTCTCTTTTCTTGTACTCGTCTATCCAAGGGCAACACATTGTTTCCAAGAATGTGAGTACAGACTCCGTATCGTTTTTTGAGCTATCTGTAAGTGAGACTATTTCTTTGTCTATCCACTGATACAGTTCTCCCTTTAGTTCTGCATATCCATTAGAATCCTTGATAAAATGAATAATCTCAAAGACTGTAAAGAAATTAAGTGCATGAGTCTTGTCTTTGACTTTCGCCCAAAGGTTGTTCAATACCTTTGGGGAAATTTGATTTCTTTGCAACATAACTTTCTCCACCTCTAAGATATTTAAAGTTTCGAGCATATTACTTGATTTCGGAACAACATTCTGAAACAATGTCGCTATCTCATCACTTATCTTGTCGTCAAGTCTTTCAACATAATGTTTGGGAAACTTACTTGACATAGAATACTCGCTTACTTGGTAGTTTCCTCGCACAAAGAGTTGCAGTTTGTTGATGATGGATATGACTTTAACTGATGTGCTCATACGCATATCGCAGCCGAGAAAGTAGAACAACAACTCTATGAGGTTCATGCAAAAATCAATAAACTCTCGTTCATAACGTTCCTTGATACTTTCACCTAACTCGCTGATATATCCTTTTTCCGAAGAAATAGTATATTGTGCATACAAGATATTAAATTCTTCCAAGAGTCTAACCGTTCTTGTTTGTATTATACCAAGCAAAAACGAGGTTATATTTTTATATTTGATGACCTTATTTTCTCCGTCAAGTATGTTGCGGACTTCATTGACAAATGTTTTAAAATCAAGTCTGGTGGGCGTGTCTATATGATTGTCTTGCATTTTGACAAAGCCCTTGAATGTCCGCAATCGATTCTCGAAACGTTCATCAACTAAGTTTAGCAATTGCTGTTTAGCTACAGATATGGTTTCTATAAAAGGACGTTCCTTAAAGTCAATCACCTTTTCTTTTTTTATTCGCAAACCATAAGCAGATAAAGCATCCCAATAAGTGTGAAAGAATTGAGTCTTTATGGAACTATCATTATAAAAAAAGAAGCCGTCATCAACATATCGGTAGAAAATATAATCTATATTTCTTTTGATGCCATTCTTTTCCAACTGTCGCTCAGTTGTCAAATCAATGCGTTGCAAGATAATCTCAGCATAAATGCGAGAAAATTCAGGACCAATGACGATACCTGTCTTTGTATTTAGAAAATCTTTCTGTAGTTGACAGAATTCAAAAGCCATGGTACCGGGACATTCGTTAACGTCATGTCCAAACATGGCTTCCGCCAATAATTTTGGTAAGATATTCTCAAAACAATGTTCTAAGTCAAGTTTCGTCATCTTGCGAAATTTCTTCTCTGCTCTCAGAAAACGATAATCGCCATAGAAAAAATTAATGTTCTTGTATTGTTTATAGGCAAAGAAATGCTTCAAGCTCTCGTGAGTGTCAATTGGCTTCGCATCATCTGAATAAAGTTTATGATAGCCTTTCTGCTTTTTCTGAAGGTCTGCTACCTTATATGGGTAACGGACCGAGAAGTGGCTACGCTGGCAGAAATCTATGAGCAACATCTTATACTTGTCATAAAACTCAACCATCTTAACTTGGTGGAAAGGATGTATGACGGACAGACATCTTCCATCCTCATGTCCATCCTTGCTAATATTATATTGGAAACAAGTGCGAAGAGCTCCATTTTGTCCACCAAGTATCAACAAGAATTCTTTCAGTCCAGGCTCTTCTTCATGGCGAGTTGCCAATAAACTATCATCTTTAGTTCTAATGCCATAGTATTTCAAAAAACGTGCAAAGAAACGGTTTGTAAAAAACACAGGCCGCTCGTAAGGTAACATTTCTGAAATAACAGCTCGGTATTTGGAATTAGAAACATGTAAAATTTTGCTCATGACAGTTCCTTATTTATATAGGCATGGTAGATATGTCGTAACTCCAACAAGACGTGCCCAAAACGTGCATTTTTATGAAGTTTTCTTTCTTCATACCCTTTCACAAAAGAAAAACTATGTAACTTTTGTTTTATAAGGAATACATTTTTGTCATGTCCATTATCCTTCCCATAATTGAAAAGATTGGCAGGAGGATTAAAGCATTTCTCTATCTTTTGATGTAAATATATGTCTAAATGCTTTAGCTGATTAAAATCAGTAATATATTTGTTGGAATAATAGATTCCTGTCGTTACGAAATTCTTACGCCCAGACAATAATCCATTTGATGTGAGGACATCTAAACGGTCAATCAATTGGTGCAAGGCATCTCTCTTTTCATATTTGCATTTTCCGTCCTCGATAGGTCTGCTTTTGGGCTTTCTGTAATGCGAGCATTTGTTATATATATCAAAGATAGAATCTAAAAGTATTTGATATTTGAAATACCGTTTTTGTGACAACCCCAAGTTTAACATACCTCTATGATAGGTAAAGCAGTATCCTAAATAATCAAAAGCGACTCCTGTCGAGTTACCATCAAGTACTTGTATGTATTTCTTGTGCGAATCTTCATGCAAATCCAACCCTTTTTCTTGAATATTATCTTTGAGACAATCCCAGTATTCACCAATGGAATGCTTGGAGGGGTCAGCAACTATTATGATGTCATCTACGTATCTTTTATAATAATAGATTCCATCAATCTGTTGTATTTTCTCGTCTATCGACGACATATAAAACTCAGAAAGATGAGAGGAAAAAGCTAAGCCTCTTGGCACGCCAATCGCCTGAATGTTATTTGCCTTTTCATTATAGGCATAAAGAATACCTTTTAAATACTTGATTGATTGTCGAGATACGAAACCATCATCAAGCAACATTTGTACAAGGTCGTGCTGAGGTATTGATTCGAAGAAGTGGTGAATATCTGCACGTATAATGACCTTTGGCATAGAATTGTCAAGCAAGCCTTTTACTTGTTCAATAATAACATCCATATTGGCAGGATAAAGTTTGTAACTTCTTCGCAATTCAAACTTGATTATCTGAGAGACAAGCATTGTCTCTACATTGTTGGCTATGTAGGCCGAGTGTCCTTTTATTTGTCTTACATCAATTGCCAAATTTACCTTACCTCTACTAATTAGATCTGCCTTGTGTCTGACTTCTCCTTTCTTCAGCTCATCCAATTGATTTTTCAATTCCAGAATTTCTTGTAGCTTTTCTGGACGAGACATCTTTGGGAGCTTACGGTACATCTCTCTGAGTTTCTTCAATTTCGAAGATAGTTCCTGAACATCAGAAGAATAATAGTCTTCACGAAGTTTCCCTCGTCTTTCTTCGCCATTCATTATTTTCCAAAGGAACTCTGGCTGATAGTAGTTGGTCAGTCCTTGTTTCATAACACTATACTCGTAATTCTATGCTTGAAGATATTCTTCCAAACTAACCTCAGCCAAGTCCGCACCAACAATCGTCACTCGATTGTTATACTTGCGAATCTCGTTTCCATTTTTTATTTGCTTGGAGTAGCGATTGGCATCCAACTGGAGGCAACGACACATGTTGCGACTTGTTGCTTCCATGTTCTTGTCGATAATGATGATTTGTGAATCGTGGTTCTCTCGCAACATACCACAGAAATAGTTGTCGGCAGAAGAGAACGAATAGCCAAGAATGACTATCTTACTTGCACGCAGTACCATCTGAGAAGCATGATACCAGTTAGTGCTCAATTTAGGGCATAGCCCTTTGTATAGGCACTTTTGCAAGTACCTATATATTGAGTTGTTAAAAAACTCTTGTTTGTTAACTATTACATACATTTTAAACACAAGGATTTTCGGTTGTACTCGGCATTGTTCAAACAAGTTTGGCTCTGCTCTCGTTGGCACGAAATTTTTTAGGTCGTATACTGAAAAGTAGAAATTCTTTGGAAGAGATTTATCAACGATATTTACACTTCTTTAGAGAAAAAAATCTTGTAATAATTTTTACCTCTATTTTTATCAAAGCCGCGCTCGATAAAATTGCCTGTTTTTATGAAGCACAATTCTACAGTGTCGTCAAGTTTTATCTTACGCAACTTTCTTGGTATCTTCAAGGCTGTTTTGTCAACATCTGTACATGCTTCAATGTTGATGTTCTCACGTTCTTCATATATCTTACGATAATCTTCAAACATCTTTAGAATTTTCTTATCCGAAAATATTTTTGTTTGCAATTCTTCTATGTTTAAACTATCTGATTTTGAAATCAAGTCAGTATAATTGTTTACAATTTCAATCTGTTCAGATCTTGAAATGGTGGATTCTTTGGCTAACCTGTCCTTTACAAAACCCTCCATCAAGCCTATAATAGCCTTTGACTGTCTATAAGGAGTAGGTTTCGTTTCCATACCAAGAAAATCTTGTCGCCAAAATTTAGAATCCTTAGCTTTGTCTATTATGAAACCAATAGGCATATCTTCTGTAAAGACTATTAAACAGGCTTTGTCTATTTTCTGTGAAGAATAGCCTGTCTTAATGGAAACTTCCATGTTGCCATGTGTGTTAACACTTGTTTCTATGAATTCGTTTTTTGTTTCAATCTTAAAAATTCCTACAGCCTCACAATATGCATCATTATCTAACACATCCTCTATTTTTACAATAAAAATGTCACCATCTTTTATTGTTGGTATTGTGGAAACGCTATCTAAATATTTGAAAATAGATATGGAATTTTTAACGAAATCATCTCCTTCGAAAATGTCTACAACTGTGTTATAGACTATGTTATACTTTAAATCTATGGGATGAGTAAATGAATATTGGTCTTTTTCACGATTAAAAGGCTTTATGAAAAAGTCTTTTAAAAAAGCTTGATCCAACTTCCCCATATCCATAGCATTATGATTTATCACACATCTTTGCTTGTCCAAACTAAATCTATGACAAATCATTTTATCTATATATGCTTCTTTAAAATCCATTTTATATTTTCTTCTTTGATATTAATACTTGCAAGAGGCTCGTTATCATATAAACTGTATAGAAAAAGACTTTTACTATCAGAAATATGATGAATAGTCTGTAGATGAATAGAAATACTATATGGCCTCCTAATAATATAGATTCTTTGTTTATGTCTGACAGATAATTAATAAATTGATATTTTGATATGTCCAATGAGAAAAACTCTTTCCAAAATATGATAGGAATCAATAAAAGCAATGTTAATGTAGCAAAAAGTATATTGAAACCTATTGAATAGAAGAATCGAATGGCATAGTTGTGCTCTTGTTTCATTCTAAGGATGTCTTCTGATGTTGGCCTTTTCTTTGCAGGCATTCTATCTATTGCTTCTTGAGAAGGTATCTTTGATATATTCAACTTGTCATAAATCAAAGTCAGAGCGGTTACAAAGAATCCAACAAATATGGCAAAAATGTCTTTGATATAGTCAATGAAGCTTTCATTAACTCCCTTTGGTAAAAAGATTACGCACAAAGATGATATAAACAAGAAGAATATATGGTATGCCAATATTGACTGTTTAGAATACTTCTTGTTATTCACATCCATAGTTATGGCACGATATCCTTTTTTTGCAAATATCTGCATTGCTTTAATCCATTCAATCAACATATTTGTCGGGTCTTAATTCTCTAAATATCTGGTCATTAAACAAATCTTTACAGAATCGATCTAATGCGGCAAGGTTTACTGTTCCATCATCATTGATTGCTACCTTGCCATCAAGATATACAACAGGAGTGAGTTCTGAATCTCTCATGTTCCAATCGAAAGACTTGCTCGACTTTGTGTTTTTATTAACTGTATAGACAGTGCATTTGTCAAATTCATCCAATTGTTTGGTATAATTTTCGGCTCCAAAGAAACGCTGTTTGAGATAATTTCTTATGCTTTCCATAACATTTAATCCTTTATCGCCTTTACCTTTTGGAGTTATGCTTATTTTGACATCGTAGTCGCCCATTACGTCTTTAATTGGATTATCATCTTCTATCTGATTGTCAACGTATGTTGTCTGGAAAGACATACTCCTTAAGACAGCTCCTTGTTTATATTCTTCTTGAAAACATTTTGGAGCAAATATTCTCATGGTTGGCTTTTGATAACTACCTATACTGAACAACTTAGCAATATAATTTCTTGCAAAATTTGTAATGGATTCTTCTGCGCTATCAGTATGTATCATGACAAAGCCTTCGTTATGATCAATTGGAAGATATAGAAAAATATAGTAATACTGTAATACAGGCTGATCAACTGCCAAATTATTCGTTTCCTCTTTCTTGCTTAATTTTGTTACAATTCGTTCTTTTCCGTATGTTCCTCCATTAACAACACCTGCAATGATGTTTTTGTCAAGAATTGGCTTTGGACGTTCTTCCCAATGCTTGTTGATGATGCGTCTTCCTTTGTTGCTAATCAAAGTCATGACTTTCTTTATTGAATCATTTTTAGCAAAATCTGTTTTCAGGTCATTCATAAAATATTCATATAGTTTGCCGAATATTGTTGAGTCAGAATCTCGATCTGTACATTTCCTGGATTCTAACATGAATTCTCTAAAAGTCTTGTTTGTGCCTGACTTATGTTTCAACTTGAAGCGAAAAAAATCTAATTTTGGATTTGCCATAATGTTATTATATTAATATGTATGATTAATGTTAGTATTTAATTTAGGGGATTCTCTTTTGTATAGGCAATCTTTGCTGGTTACTATATATTGAGTGTACCACAATCTTGCTAAAGTATACTAATCAATCTTTGAAATAATTGAAGCACTATCTTTTGTAAGAAGTTTTAAGGTGCGACGATTAAATTGTATAACTTAGCGATATCATTTAAATGACTGTAATGTTCATAGTTTACATCATCAAGATCAAATAACTATATAGTCTCTTTTTAAAGGGTGTTTGATTAAACTATTCCGATTTTAACTGGATACAGATGTTATTCCGATTTATTGATTCCTCATTTCTTTTGCCATATATTCTAAGAGATCAGCAAGTGTTGCGACGTCATCAATTTGCTGGCAGAGCCTGCTTGCCTCTGGTTCAGGATACCTCTGCCGTATATCAGTCTTTAGAAGAAGTTTTACCACTTCCTTGTCAAATGCTTTCTGTAATTCGTACATCATAATGATTGACTACTGTTCCCCTCAAAGTAGAGCAATCGCTTTTTGAATAAAATGAATATAGTCTTTTGCAATAGATTCAAATGTGCGACAATTTGAATTTGTATCTTTGACCAATATCGCTCATTTTTTATTCATACAATTTATCACTTTCACGTAATCGTTGCTTGATTCCATGCAAAGTTATATCTGCCCAATGCTCATAATTATTTTGCATCTTCTCTTTCTCTTCATTAGAAAAAGCTGAGTGTTCGATGTAATCTTTCATACATTCAACCGCAGTTTTCTTGAGAATGTCAAGATTAGAATTCTGAATCTTATCTGTAATAAGATGCTCTGTTATCTTGGCATAAAAATAACCTTCAAGGTATGCTGAGCATATATCTTTGATTTCTAACATAATCATCTATAAATTTTATCATTACAGTCCCGTTAAAGTGAACTAATCGCTCTTTGAATGAACTGAAAGTTAGTATTCAATTTAGAGTATAGTCCTTTTGTATGGGTCCTTTTTGCAAGTGCATAGATATTGGCGTTGAAAGATTGTTGTGCTATCTATTCTGCCACCTCAAAATCTTCCTGGTGCACGCCTCTGAGTGCGACAGCGCGGCCGGCGAAGTCGAAGACGAGTTGGCGGTTGCGGTCGATGCGGATGATGTAGCCTTCGTAGTCTTTGAAGGGACCGGTGAGGACGCGGAGCTTCACGTGGTCTTTGGCGAACTTCTCGATGGGGGCGTTGAGGAGAGTGACTTGCTCGGGGTGGGCTTTCAGTACGTTCATAAAGGGCTGCATGATGGTGTCGCGTATGGAGGCTGGACGCCCGTGGCAACGGTCGTTTACTAAGTGGTACTGAGGAAAATATTGTGATAGGAACTTCTGGATGCTCTTCACGGTGCCTTGCAGAAAGACGAGGCCGCTTATGGTGGGCTTCACGATTTTCTTGACACCGCGTTGTGTCTCTGCATTTTTGTAGGCGTAGCTGGTGGCTTGGTGTATGAAGAAGGGTTGTTTAGTGGGGCGGGTGTTGTCGGCGTTGTATGCTTCAAGCCACTTCTGAAACGACTTTACTGCCATGTGATGTATGAACAGATAGCTCCAGGAGGTGGGCTGCTGAGCAACATCTTCATAATAGCTACTGTGTTTCGGTATGGGTATAGTTTCTACTCTCGGCGCCGATGGTTTGTCAGCCCCGATTATGTGAATGCCCTTTGGTAAGCGTTGGCTTACACTGGCTGTAGAAGGTGAATCTAAGCAATCCTGCGTCATCTTCGCCGTCTACTTTATGTCCTTGCACATCGCCATAGGTGGCGATAGCAAAAGCATAGTCATTACTAATTGCATGCAAAAAAATATATTAGTAAGTCATATCTCAAAAGTTGCAAGAACTTTTATGAAATTCACACCTTGTGTTTGTTCTCCGTTAGGAGAGATGTTTCTGCAAAGATAAGGGTTTTATTTGAATTATGTACCTTATTTATAAAAAATATTCCGTCGGCTGTCAATATTCGTCGACTCTGGTTGTTGTGTGTCTAAGTGTTGTTGGGCAATCTGTTCTATGCACCATGCGAATGCCTCCGCTGTGCGCTCTGCTTCGGCACCGAAGTGTCCGCCTTCGTGCCAACGCAGGGTGACGGCGGTGGGGGAGAGTTGCTGGCAGAGTAGGGCGTGCTCTGCACGCACGCAGTCGCCGATGCGCTTCATGCGCTGGTTGCGACAGTGTTCCTCGCGGTCGCCGAGGGAGAGGTGAATAGGTGTTGTAGTGGTGATATGTTGAGGTGTTGAGATTGGTAGTGTTGTGTTAAGACTGTGATGTGCAGTTGCTTGTGGCGATAGGATGGGGTGTGCAGCGGCGTATTCGCCCCAACCGTTAATCCATAGCGAAGGTGAAGCGGCAGCTACGGCGGCGAAGGCATCGGTGTTGCGTGCAGCCCAAAGGGCGAAGAGTCCGCCGAGCGAGTAGCCGCCGATGATACAGGGCAGTGCGCCGAAACGCTCGCAAAGCCATGGCAGTAGGGTGTGCTCAATGAAGCGCAGCGTGTCGGGAGCGTGTCTGCCCACCTCTGCGTCGTGCGACACTGCATCGTCAGCCCACGGCATGAGCGCACGCGCCCACTCAACGCAGTCGAAGAAGACCATGGCGAAGCCTGTGGGGCTCGCCTGTGCAATAAGGTCGACCTCGCGTCGCACACCGTCGTTCTTTTCCTCGTGGCGTGCCGACGGCTGTATGAGCAGCACCTGTGGGTCGCCCACGACGAAGAGCTTGCAGGGCGTTTGGATGTTATGTTCTTCTGTGAAGATGGTGCTTGTGTTGGGCATATGGTTGGAGTTTTTATGGATTTGCAAAGTTAGTGTTTTTGTTGGATATATGGCTGCTTTTGATGGGTAAAATTAAATGGTGTGTTGGTTGGGGGGTTGGTTGATTGCTTGGTTGGTTGGTGTTTGGTTGGGTGTTTGTTTGTTTGGTTGGTTGGTTGGGTGGGTGTTTGGTTGGTTGATTGCTTGGTTGGTGCAGCGGAGACCGCTGCACCCCCTATGAGGGCTGCGTGGATATGGCAAGATGCCATATCCTCCTACGGGCGGGGGACGGAATCTGATTGGATGGCGGACGGAATCTGATCGGGTGGCGAACGGAATCTGATCGGGTGGCGGACGCGCAACGATGACAAAACATGTGGTGAAGAGCGACTTCGGCTGCGCTAATACATGAGAGAAACTGCACCTGTATTTGCAACAAACTGCGCCTGCGTATATAATAAATTGCGGAAAGGTACGTTATTAATAAACGTTAAGCACTTTGAGGGCTTAATGCTGACAACAAAACAATGAATAAAACGTACTGAGAACAACGAATAAAACGTACTGAGAAATGATTGATTACATAAAGGGCGAACTGGTAGAACTCACTCCGGCGCAAGCCATTGTTGAGGCTTACGGCGTGGGTTATGCGCTGAATATTTCGCTGAACACATACGAGGCGATACAGGGCAAGCAGAACGTGAAACTGTTTGTGCACGAGGCACTTGTCACTGGCGGTCGCGACGATAGTTACACATTCTTTGGCTTTGCGTCGAAGCAGGAACGCGACCTCTACCGTCTGCTCATCACCGTGTCGGGTGTGGGAGCCAACACGGCGCGTATGATTCTCTCGTCGGCATCGCCGTCGGAGCTCTGCAATGCCATCTCTACGGGCAACGAGCGCGTGTTGAAGAGTGTGAAGGGCATCGGTCTGAAGACCGCGCAGCGCATCATTGTCGACCTGAAGGACAAGATTCTCTCGCTGGGTATAGCGCAGGAGGTGTCTGCCGGCACGGCTGCCGACAGCACAATACCCGTCGATGTGCGCGACGAGGCGGTGGCTGCGCTCACAATGCTCGGCTTTTCGCCTGCGCCAACGGCTAAGGTGGTTACGGCGATACTCACCGACGATGCTACGCTGCCCGTTGAGCAGGTGGTGAAGTTGGCGTTGAAGCAGATTAAGTAAATAAGTTGGTGGCTGCGTGGCTACGGCAGGGATGCCGTAGCCTCCTATAGACAAGTAGATTTTGAATTTCACAAATATTATAAACCGATTTTTAAAGTGTAGGCTGCAGGAGCTTCGCTCGCTCGGCACGGCTCGCGTGTTTGTCGTCGTAATGGTTATGGCGGCTGTAGCATCGTATGCCATCACGCAGACACCGCAACGACCGCAGCGCAAGCTCTCCGTGCGCAAGACGCGCGACGTGGCTCCGCAGCGCGATGCCGATGCCAACCGTCCCGACACGCTCGCTATCAAGGCGCAGCCGAAGCTCGAGAACGAGGATTCGATACCCGACTCGCTGCTGCATCCGCGCTGGAAGATACAGCGCACGCTGCCCATAACGCTCGACGACCTCGACCAGAATGCTGCCGACCTGAAGCGTCCCGACAACCTGAAGCAGGACGTGGTGTACAACGACTCGCTCGACCGCTACATCATCGGCTCGAAGATATCCGACTCGTACATCAACGCCCCGTTTATGATGACGCAGGAGGAGTATCGCAAGTGGAGCGAGCGACGCATGATGAACCAGTTCTTCCGCAAGAAGAACGACGAGATATACCAGGCTAAGGGCAAGGAGAAGTTCGACTTCACGGATATGCACTTCGACCTCGGACCGGCTGAGAAGATATTCGGTCCGGGCGGTGTGCGCATCAAGACGCAGGGTACTGCCGAGCTGAAGTTCGGTGCCACGATGAAGAGCATCGACAACCCGTCGCTGCCCGTGCGCAACCGCAAGACCACCACGATGGACTTCGACGAGAAGATAAACGTTAGTCTGAACGGTCGTGTGGGCGACAAGGTGAACATGAACCTCAACTACAACACCGATGCTACGTTCGACTTCGACGCGCAGAGCCTCAAGTTGAAGTACGACGGCAAGGAGGACGAGATTGTGAAGCTCATCGAGGCTGGCAACGTGTCGTTCCCCTCCAACTCGTCGCTCGTGCGCGGAGCTTCCTCACTCTTCGGTCTGCGCACCGACCTGCAGTTTGGCAAGCTCAAGCTGCAGCTCGTAGCCTCGCAGAAGAAGTCGTCGTCGAAGTCGGTGTCGTCGAAGGGCGGCAAGCAGTTCACACCATTCGAGATAGACGCAGCCAACTACGAAGAGAACCGCCACTTCTTCCTCGCGCAGTACTTCCACGACCGCTACGACGAGTCGATGCGCTCGCTGCCCAACCTCACATCGGGCATCACTATCAACCGCGTGGAGGTGTGGGTGACGAACAAGTCGGGCGTAACGTCGAACACACGTAACATCATCGCCCTCACCGACTTGGGCGAGAACAACCGCGTGTCGAACAATCTGTGGGGCATCACGGGTCAGCCCGTGCCTGCCAACGCTGCCAACTCGGAGTATGCAGCCATGACATCGCAGTACGCCGCCGCACGTGACATCGACCAGACGTCTACCGTGCTCGACGGAATAGCCGGTTTCGTGGGCGGATCCGACTACGAGAAGCTGGAGCGTGCGCGCCTGCTCAACTCGTCGGAGTACACCGTGAACAAGGCTTTAGGCTACATCTCGCTGAAGACATCGCTGCAGACCGACCAGGTGCTCGCCGTGGCTTACGAGTACACATACGGCGGCGTGACATACCAGGTGGGCGAGTTCGCCTCGGACATCACCGACTCGAACAAAGCACTCTACGTGAAGGCGTTGAAGAACACCAGCAATAACCCACATCAGGGCAACTGGGGTTTGATGATGAAGAACGTGTACTACCTCGCATCGTCGGTGGAGAAGGAGAAGTTCCGCTTGGATGTGAAGTTCCAGAGCGACACCGCCGGTGTCTACCTCACATACATACCCGAGCCACAGGTGAAGAACCAGACCCTCATAAAGCTCCTCGGAGCCGACCGACTCGACAACAACAACAAGGCGCACCCCAACGGCTACTTCGACTATGTGGAGGGCTACACCGTGACTAACGGACGCGTGTTCTTCCCCGTTGCCGAACCGTTCGGCAGCTATATGTACGAGACGCTTCTGAAGAACGGCGTGTCGGCAGATAAGGCTGCGAAGTATGCCTTCACCGAGCTTTACGACTCTACGAAAATCGTGGCTAAGCAGATAGCCGAGAAGGACAAGTACGTGCTCATGGGACAGTTCCGCGGCACATCGGCTAACGTCATCTCGCTCGGCGCATACAACATTCCGCAAGGCTCTGTAGTGGTTACGGCAGGCGGCGTGACGCTCGCCGAAGGCACCGACTACTCGGTAGACTACTCGGGTGGCGAGGTGACCATCCTCAACCAAAGCATCATTGATGCCGGCACCGCCGTGAACGTGTCGCTCGAGAGCAATACCGACTACGGACAGGAGCGCAAGACGATGTTCGGTATGAACTGGGAGTACGACTTCTCGAAGGACTTCCAGCTCTCGGGTACGTTCCAACACCTCTCCGAACAGGCTCTCACCAACAAGGTGAACATGGGCTCGGAGCCGCTCAACAACACCATCTGGGGCTTGAACATCAACTGGAAGAAGCAGAGCCAGTGGCTTACGAATATGCTCGACAAGCTGCCCTTCCTGCATCTTACGCAGCCTTCGAGCATCTCGTTCTCTGGCGAGTTCGCGCAACTCATAGCCGGACAGAGCAGCGGCACGCAGGACAACGCCTCGTACATCGACGACTTCGAGAACACCAAGAACACCATCGACGTGTCTACACCTACGTCGTGGATCATCTCGTCGGTGCCGTCGATGTTCCCTGAGTCGGGCGACAAGTCTACGCTGCGCTCGGGCTTCAACCGCTCGCGCCTAGCGTGGTACACCATCGACCCGCTCTTCACACGCCGCTCTTCGTCGCTCACACCGAGCCACATCAAGAGCGACCTCGACCAACTGTCTAACCACTACGTTCGCGAGTTCTATGTGAGCGAGCTGTTCCCAGCCCGCGACCAGAGCGCATACAACGGCAACTCGTCGATGCTCAACATCCTTAACCTCGCTTACTATCCGAACGAGCGCGGTCCGTACAATTTCGACCCCGACCTCAACTACGACGGCACACTCAACAATCCGCAGAAGCGTTGGGGCGGTATGATGCGCAAGCTCGACACCAACGACTTCGAGGCTGCCAACATCGAGTACATCGAGTTCTGGATGCTCGACCCGTTCATCTATACACGCGAGCAGGGCGTGGCTGCCGATTACGGCGGCGACTTCTACATCAACCTCGGCGAGATGAGCGAGGACATTCTGCGCGACGGCAAGAAGTTCTACGAGAGCGGAATGCCCGTAGACGGCTCGCAGAACTTCACCACTACGCAGTGGGGTAAGGTGCCCAACCAGGCTACCGTCGTGTACGCCTTCGCAACATCGAAGGGCTCGCGTGCGCTGCAGGACGTGGGCTTCAACGGACTCAACGACGAGGAGGAGCAGAAGTGGGAGAGCTATCAGGACTTCTTGCGCGAGGTGCAGGGCAAGGTGAATCCTGCCGTGTGGGACTCAATCTGGGCAGACCCCGCAGGCGACAACTACCACTACTTCCGCGGTTCCGACTACGACAAGATAAAGGCACCCATCCTACGCCGCTACAAATACATAAACAACCCACAGGGCAACTCGCCCGACAACGACTCGCGCACCGAGAGCTACGACACATCGTACAAGTCGACACCCGACGTTGAGGATATCAACCAGGACTACACGCTCAACGAGTACGAGAAGTTCTTCCAGTATCGCGTCTCCATCCGCCCCGAAGACCTCGAGGTGGGCAAGAACTACATCGTGGACAAGCGCGAGGACACCCACCAGTTGCGCAACAACAAGACAGAGACCGTCAACTGGTACCAGTTCCGCATCCCACTGCGCGAGTACGAGAAGAAGTTCGGCGCAATCAACGACTTCACATCTATGCGCTTCATGCGTATGTTCCTCACTGGCTTCAAGCATCCTATCGTGCTGCGCTTCGGTACACTCGACCTCGTGCGTGGCGAGTGGCGCGTCTACGAGCAGAACCTCGACAACTCGGCTTCTACGTCGGGCAAGCTCGTAGTGAGTGCCGTGAACATCGAGGAGAACAACGACAAACAGCCCGTCAACTATATCCTGCCGCCGGGCATCAAGCGCGGACAGGACCCCACGCAGCCACAGCTCGTTGAGAACAACGAGCAGGCACTCTCGATGAGCGTAACCACGCTCGGCACAGGCGAGGCGAAGGCGGTGTACAAGAACACATCGCTCGACCTCAGACAGTACAAACGCCTGCAGATGTTCGTGCACGCCAATGCTTTCCAGCCCAACCAGACAAACCTTGAGGACGGACAGCTGTCGGTGTTCATACGTCTCGGTTCCGACTACAAGAGCAACTTCTACGAGTACGAGATACCGCTGAAGCTGACCGAGCCAGGCAAGTACGGACGCTTCTCGGTTACCGATGCCCGCGCCGTGTGGCCCGAGGAGAACATGCTCGACATAGCTCTCTCTAAGCTCACTGGCTTGAAGAAGGAACGCAACAAGGCGAAGGCGCATGGACAGGCTTCGTTCAACCGACTCTACTCGGCGTACGACCCCGACCAGCCTAAGAACCGCATCTCGGTGATGGGTAATCCGACGCTGGGCGAGGTGAAGACAATGGTCATCGGTGTGCGCAACAACTCGGGCGAGGTGAAGAGTGGTGAGGTCTGGGTGAACGAGCTCCGACTGAAGGAGTTCAACAACTCGGGCGGTTGGGCTGCACAGGGCACGCTCAACCTGCAACTCTCCGACCTCGGCACCGTCAACGTGCAGGGCAAATATAGCTCGGCAGGTTTCGGCGGACTGGAGGAGGGCGTGGCACAGCGTTCTACCGACAACTACTCCAACTACACCGTTACGGCAAACGTAGAGCTCGGCAAGTTCTTCCCCGACAAGGCGAAGGTGACGGCACCGCTCTACTACTCGGTGACTAAGGAGAAGACATCGCCAAAGTACAATCCGCTTGACACCGACATGGAGCTCGACGACGCTCTCGAAGCGGCCGGCTCGAAGTACGAGCGCGACTCGATTGAGAGTCTCGCCGTGACGAAAGTGACGCAGACCAACTTCTCGCTGTCGAACGTGCGTGTCGGCATACAGAACAAGCGCCACCCGATGCCTTACGACCCAGCAAACTTCTCGTTCTCGTACAGTCATAGCCATAGCTACACCACGGGTGAGACGACTATCTACGAGCGCGAGGACAACTGGCGCGGTGCATTCAACTATTCGTGGTCGCCGGTGTACAAGGCATGGGAGCCATTCAAGAAGATAAAGAAACGCTCAAAGTGGCTCGACCTGCCGAAGAAGTTCGGACTGAACTGGCTGCCGCAGAATGTGGCGTTCAACACCGACATCACACGCAACTACTATGAGCTGCAGGAGCGCGACATGGAGTCGACCGAGAACCAGAAGCTGCCGCTCACGTTCTCGTCACAGTTCTTGTGGAACCGCGAGTTCAACCTGCGTTGGGACCTCACGAAGAACTTACACATGAACTTCCAGAGTGCCACAAACGCAGAGATTGAGGAGCCGTACACACCGGTGAACAAAGACCTCTATCCCGACAGCTATCAGGCATGGAAAGACTCCGTGTGGACATCCATCAAGCATTTAGGCAGACCGCTGAAGTACAACCAGTCGTTCCAGGCATCGTACAAGGTGCCTATCAACCTCATTCCGGTGTTCGACTGGCTCACAGCCGACGGCTCGTACAACGCTACATACAACTGGATGCGCGGTTCGGACCTTGAGGACGGCACGTCGCTTGGTAACACTATCGCCAACAACCGCCAGATAAACCTCAACAGCCAGTGGAACCTGGAGAAGCTCTACAACCATGTTCCGTTCCTGAAGAAGGTGAACGACCGCTTCAAGAAAGACAACTCGGCTGCCAACCGCAAGAAGGCTGAGGAGGCGCGAAGGAAGAAACGTGAGGAGGCTAAGAAGAAGCGTGAGGAAGACGCAAAGGGTGGCGACCTCAAATCGAAGAAGAAGCCTGCACTGGCAAAAGATCTCAACCCACGCGACCTGCTGAGCAAAAAGAAGAAGGGCTTTGAGAAGGAAATAACGCTCATGCCCGACACTACTATAAAGGTGAACCACGGTAAGCGCACGAAGCGCATCATCGTAAGCGGACGCACGGAGGCAGGCAGAGTGTTCGAACTGAAGTACAAGCGTGTCGACGACAACAATATCTTGATATTGAACAAGGTAGACTCGGCTACGAAGATAAAGGTGTCGGTTCTGGCAAAGGAACCACTTGAAAACCAGAAGTGGTATCGTGCAGCGCAGAGCGTGGCACGTTTGATGATGATGGTGCGCAACGTGAGCATCAGCTATCGCAACCAGTACTCTATGTCGATACCAGGCTTCAAGCCGATGGTTGGCAATATGTTCGGACAGGGTTCGGGCTACGGTCCGCTGTCGCCAGGCTTAGACTTTGCGTTCGGCTTCGTGGGCGATTCGTATATAGACAAGGCACGCGAGAACGGCTGGCTGATGGTGGCTGACTCGCTTGCTACGCCGGCTGCTACCAATCAGACCGAAGACCTGCAGCTGAGAGCAACGCTTGAGCCTGTGCGCAACTTGAAGATTGACCTCACGGCATCGCGTGCCAAGACAACGGCACGCCAGGTGCAGTATATGTATGCCGGCAACCCGACCACCGAGAGCGGTACGTTCACCATGACAACGCTCTCGCTGCGCAGTGCGTTCGAGGGCTCGGGCAGCGCAAAGAACGGCTACAAGTCGGCATCGTTTGAACGCTTCTGCAACTCGCTCGAAGGCTTCCGTCAGCGTGTCGAGGCGCGGTATGCCGGTGCGGTATATCCTGCCGGCTCGCCGCTCGCAGGCAAGAAGTTCGACGCTGCCAACGGCGGAGTGAACAAGTACAGCTCCGATGTGATGGTGCCGGCGTTCCTCGCAGCCTACACCAATATGGGCTCGCAGATGTCTATCTTCCCAACGTTGGCTCACCTGCTGCCCAACTGGTCGATAAAGTACAGCGGCCTGTCGAAGCTGCCGTGGTTCCGCGACGTGTTCAAGAGTGTCAACATCAACCACTCGTACAAGAGTGTGTACGCCGTAGGTTCCTACTCGTCGTACAGCACCTTCATGGAGTATATGGGCGGACTCGGCTTCATCACCGATGCAACCACCGGTATGCCGACACCTAACTCTATGTACAACGTGTCGACAGTGAGCATCAACGAGTCGTTCTCGCCACTGCTTGGCGTGGACGTGACGCTGAACAACAACATGACCATTAAGGCGGAGTATCGCAAGACACGCGTGCTGAGTCTGAGTATGACATCGGTACAGGTGAATGAGTCGTCATCGAACGACTGGGTGATTGGTGCCGGCTACACCATCAACAACTTCCGACTCTTCGGAGGTGGTGGCAGCAACAAGCATCGCCGCGTGAAGTCGAAGAACGCCAACAACAGTTCGTCGAACCGTTCGCGCTCGACCGGTGGTGTGAACAACGACTTGAGGTTGCGTCTCGACCTTAGTCTGCGCAAGCAGGCGTCGATAAGTCGCGACATCGCCACGATGACCTCGTCGGCTAACAGCGGCAACACGGCGTTTAAGCTCGCGTTCTCTGCCGACTACACCGTGTCGCGACTGCTCACTATGAGCTTCTACTACGACCGACAGACCAACACACCGCTGCTCTCGTCGAGCTCGTATCCGACAACGACGCAGGACTTCGGATTGAGCATGAAGTTCTCATTGACAAGATAAACGAATTGAGAGTTGAAAATTTTCAACTCTCAATTTTAATTTGTATCTTTGCAGAAGATAGGCTGCACCTCAGCATAACATTCAAGCAAGCTTGATGTTCTGCCTTCGGCTTGCACTATCTTTGCCCACATCATAACGAATATTACCCTATAAATATAGCGATGAAAGAATTTAAGGACATAAAGATAGCTGTAGCCGGCACAGGCTATGTCGGACTAAGCATTGCAACACTGCTCGCACAGCACCATCACGTCACAGCCGTTGATGTTGTACCCGAGAAGGTGGAGAAACTGAATAAGCGCATCTCGCCGATACAGGACGAGTACATCGAGAAGTACCTGGCAGAGAAACCGCTCGACCTCGTGGCTACTCTCGACGGCAAGGCAGCGTATAAGGATGCCGACTTCGTGGTGATAGCCGCTCCTACCAACTACGACCCCGTGAAGAACTACTTCGACACGACGCACGTAGAGGAGGTTATCGACCTCGTGCTCGAGGTGAACCCCGACGCAGTGATGGTCATCAAGAGTACAATACCAGTGGGCTACACACGCAACCTCTACTTGAAGTATGCTGCGAAGGGCGTGAAGCAGTTCAATCTGCTCTTCTCGCCCGAGTTCCTGCGCGAGAGCAAGGCACTCTACGACAATCTCTATCCGAGCCGCATCATCGTTGGCTACCCGAAGCTGATTGATGGCGAGGGCTACGCAGAGGAGAACAAGGTTATCAGCACCGTCACCGACGTGGAGCGCATGAAGGAGGCTGCAAAGACCTTCGCCGCATTGCTACAGGAGGGCGCGCTGAAGGAGAACATCGACACGCTCTTCATGGGCATGAAGGAGGCAGAGGCGGTGAAACTCTTCGCCAACACCTATCTGGCACTGCGCGTGAGCTACTTCAACGAGCTCGATACATACGCCGAGATGAAGGGGCTCGACACAAAGGCAATCATCGACGGTGTAGGTCTCGACCCGCGCATCGGCACCCACTATAACAACCCATCGTTCGGCTACGGTGGCTACTGTCTGCCGAAGGACACGAAGCAGCTGCTTGCCAACTACGCCGACGTACCAGAGAACCTCATCGAGGCAATCGTAGAGAGCAACCGCACGCGCAAGGACTACATCGCTGACGCTGTGCTGCGCAAGGCTGGATGGTACGGCTATAGCGAAAACAACCAGTACGGCGCAGAGGTGAACGCCTGTGTGATAGGCGTGTACCGACTCACCATGAAGTCGAACTCCGACAACTTCCGCCAGTCGGCTATACAGGGCATCATGAAGCGCATCAAGGCGAAGGGTGCAGAGGTGATAATCTACGAGCCGACACTCGAAGACGGCACAACATTCTTCGGCAGCCGTGTGGTGAACAACCTCGAAGCCTTCAAGGCGCAGAGCCACGCCATCATCGCCAATCGCTACGACGAGTGTTTGGATGATGTGATGGATAAGGTGTACACACGCGACATCTTCCGCCGCGACTAAATAGGAAAATCCCTACCTGCGAATATGGTTTTTCACTTGCAGGTAGGGATTTCTTTTTATAATTTTGCAAGCGTAAGTAAGACGTATATCGTTCGGCTTACGCTAAACAAAAAGTGAAACATTTAAAATATCGAATATTATGAAACGCTTCAGCTCTTTCCTAACACTCCTGGTTATGGCAGCACTGCCATTCACATTCACCAGTTGTGACGATGATTGGTACGATGGTTACGATTGGTACGACAAACCATACTATGATGCTACAGAGAACGCCATAGCTCTCGCGCAGACACTCAACGGCACATGGACCGGAACTATCGTCAACGAGTACACCAACGATAACGGCATACGTCAGCAGACACAATGCAGTGCCGACTTCACCTTCGTACAGTATCGTTACGATGCCATCAACGGCACGGGCTACGAGACCGACTACGACGGCACGGGTCGTAAGCAGACGTTGCCTTTCAAGTGGTATGTCGACTATCGCACCGGCAATGTTTATGTAGAGTACACTGAAAGCGGCTACCGCTTCCTGCTCGATGCCAACGGCAACAGCAAGTACTCAGGCTTCTCGCTCGACAACAGTCGCTTCAACGGAGTGATGGAGGGTGTGAACAACGACGAGTTCGTCTTCTTCGATCTCTATCGTGTTCGTGGCTACAGCGCACCGCACAAGCTGAAGAGTGCCGACTCTACTGCTACCGTTAGCTTCGGCAAGGGCGAAGGCAAGCAGTTTGAAATAAGCGATGCACCAGTGATGCTGCGCAGAAGATAATATAATAATACAGTTTTTACACTCAATCTTTATCATCCGCATCGACCGACGCAGACATTCGTAACGGTCGATGCGGATGCTCGTATCGGTCGGTGCGGATGCTCGTATCGGTCGACGCGGATGCCATGTCTCAGCCTTTTATTATTCTTTACATTCTGTTCTTCTGACTGTCTCCTGCCCCCGTACCCTTATACTTGCTTCTCGTAGTATTGAACTTGTAGCGGACTGTCAATGATATCTTGCTTGTCGAGAACTCATCGAAGACAGTTTCCTTCAGTTTGCCGTATTTTCCAATGATATGACTGTCGTTCGTGCCGAACACGTCGCTGACATAAAGTTGCAGCGTCAGGCAGTCTTTCAGAAAACCTTTGTATATAGACAAGTCGGTGTTGAACATCGGTTTGTAGATATAATGGTTCTCCTCATATCCCTTTGTGATGTAAGTCATCATAACGGAGAATATCGCCCATTTCGTATCGAATGTGTTGTTGAATCGGAACATCGCCACCGGCTTGTTAAGATACTGTCCGTCTCTTGTCTGCAACTCGAACCATTGCTTCTCGACCATTGCCGACAGCATAGGATGCCAGATGCCGAAGGTGGGCTGCAAGTTGAGCGTAGAAGTCACATTATTGTACGATTTGCCGTTTATCATCCTCATCAATCCGATGGTGGCATTGTCCTTATATATCTCCACCGTCTGATAAATGGGATCGGATACATGCTCATAAGTCAGGTTGAAAGTCAGCCATTTGTAGGCAAGGTCGTAACTTGTATTTCTTGAAATTTCTGAGACAAGAAACGGGTTACCGGTCTCGTATGTATAGTGATTGCTATACTGCACGCCGCTTCTTAATACCCAGTAGTTAGGTCGGTTGATGTCGGCTGCATAGCTCAGCTGCATCTGTACATTGCCGATTGGCATCGAAAGGCTGAGAGACGGAAACCACTCGCCATAAGTCTTGCTTTGCTCCGCCATATACTGACCATCGTCATAATATTTGAAGTCCACATTCTCGTATCTCAAACCCGCTTCCATGTTCAGCTTGCCGAAGTCGCGATTATAGGTTACGAACGCAGAAGCCATGCCTTCCTTTATGCGGTCTATTACATTGTCGGCAAGAGTGTTCGGGATTATGGCGTAGTTGGTATTGCGGTTTGTGAACGAATACTCGCCTCCTACCGACAAATCACCACCAAAAAGCGGATAAGAGAGCACCATTTTGGAAGCTATCAGGCGGTTGTATTTTGAAGTGGTACTGCTTACAAGTTGGTTTTGTATTTCCGAGTTTACCTCCTGATAATGCTCATCTATATTGTTTTTATTGTTTCCTTTAGACCAAAACCAATCGGTATTGAAGTCAATACCCAATTTACCAACCTTACCTACATAATAAACATTGCTTGACCAGTTGCTGTTCTGTCCAAACTCCGATCGGATAGAAGTGTTGGTCTCCGTCAATACTTCATTTCTCAGTACAGAGCCTTCCGTCTTTCCGTCTGTTTGCAGTTTAGGATTGCGCAAGAAACTAATGCTTGCTCCCAACGAATTATTGTCGTCAAACTGATAACTGGCATTCAAGCGAGAACTAAAAGTCTCGGTTTTGTTCTTCCAACGTGTTCTGTCCTGTTGGTTCAATGTCTTGTCGAGATAGGTCATCTGCTGCAAGTCCTTTTCGTCTGGCGACGATTGTTTTGAGCTATAGGCGTAAGCGCCAAGCTCCAATCCGTTTCTGCGATAGTACAAATTCAGACGGGCATATCCTCCCGTGTTCTTTTTCTCGTCGTACGATCCTTCTGTTGTAGCGTCAAATCCGAAACCGTCGCCCTGTATCTTCTTTGTGGTGATACGTATAACAGCTTTCGTGCTTGCAGCATAACGAGCGCCAGGGTTAGCGATTACCTCCACCGACTTGATGTTGTCCGAACTCAAGCGGTCGAGTTCACTTCTATCCCTCATCTGTCGTCCGTTGATGTAGATGATAGGCTCGCCACGTCCGAACACCTTGATATTGCCGTTTTGTGCAGACACGTTAGGTATGCGGTCGAGCAGATGCTCCATGGTTCCTGCCTTTTCAAGTACAGACCCAGCAACGGTTGTTGTCATACCGCCATTCTTAAGTATGGTCTTAGGCAGCAATGACTTCACCACCACTTCTCCAAGCACCTTGCTGTCTGCCACCATCTTTATCACACCGGCATTCTCGCCTGTACAATCCTTCCATGCAGTCTTGTATCCTACAGATGTAACCTTTATTATTCCATTGTTGCAAGCCGAATCGATGGCAAAATGTCCATCCTCACCGCTTACAACACCTTTCACGAAAGCAGAATCCTGTCTGTTCAAAAGCACTACATTGGCAAATGCCAAAGGTTCGCCCTTCTCATCAACAATCTTTCCCTTTATATCCTGTGACATCATCGGTGTGATAGCCGAGAAGCATAGAAACGTTATAAGCGTTCTCTTATTCATAGTTTCTATTTTCTATTTAGCTGGAGCAAAAGTAAGAAAAAACGTCAGAAAAGCAAGCGGTTGTATAGAATTTTTTTGGAAGAAAAGGGTGGATAATTAGCTCAAGACTTTTTTTAAATGTATTTATGCAGTGTATAGACTGCATGTTTTTTACGATTTATGCAGTGTATGGACTGCATATGAACTGGGCACTAATGAAAATTTGACAGAAATCTCTGCAAAAACTTGGAGCATATAAATAAATATCGTATATTCGTGGCAAAATGGAAATAATATGGCAATAACAAACTAAGCAATATCCATATGAGAAAAACCGTTGTTATAGAATTACTACGCAAGTATTTCAGCACTCAACCTGTGTTGAAAGCATGGCTATTCGGCTCTTTCTCAAGAGGAGAAGAAACTCAGGATAGTGATGTGGACATTATCGTCTCTTTGGACAAAAGCAAACCGATAGGTCTGAAATTCTTTGGAATGTGGAGCGATTTGGAAGAACTGTTAGGGCGTAAGGTCGATTTGGTATCAGAGGGAACTCTGCTGCCTTTCGCTAAAGAGTCTGCTGAACGAGATAAAATCTTAGTGTATGAGAGAACGAATTAGAGATAAAAGCCGGCTTGAACATATCTTGCAAGCTATAGAACGTATTAGGCGTTATACAAAAGGAAAGACTTTTGACGATTTCATCGCTGATGATATGATGTATTATGCCGTTGTAAAGAATATCGAGATAATTGGTGAGGCTTCAAATATGCTTACCGAAGAATTTCGAAATGCGCATCCCGATACTCCTTGGAAGTTGGTAAATGGCATGAGAAATTATATTGTTCATGAGTATTTTCAGGTTGACAATAATGTGGTCTGGGATGTGATAACAGATGATCTTCCACTTCTTGAGAAACAAATAATAGCATATATAATGGAAGAGCCCACTTAAAAAGTGGACTCGATACGCTTACAGTTTTTCAAATGTATTTCTCACAATTCTAACGGTATATTTTTCCAATACCTCTACATATGTCACATCGGCCTGAACCTCTACAACTTGTACATTTCCAGTACATTGTTGTTTCGTCGCGGTTTTTTGTATCACCTCTATCTCCTGTTCCATTACATGTACGGCATCTGCCTGTTCCGCCACAGCTACGGCATGGAACGTATAGACGTCTGTCGGCTTTTTGATATTCTATTTTCGGTGCCCTTGGCATATTTACGCTACCACCAGAAGTCGATGGCGTATATGAGTCGTTGCTGTCTTCAAACGATTTTTGGAATTGCTCTTTGGTGATTCGCTTATTCAACGTACCCGAGATAACTTCAAGTTGCCGGAGATCTTTAGGTAAAAAGAAACATTCCATATTATTCAGACTTTTGTAAAATTTGCCAGTCATAACAGGTATTGGAATACCCGACATACCTATCACCATGGGCTTTGTTTCAGGCATTTTCATATATGATACAAACTTGTATTTACCATTTACAATGCCTTTGTAGACATACATAAAGCCATTGAAAATAGAGCCATTTGACAGTACGCTAACGCATATGTCACCATCATCAATTTGGAACCCTATTGAGGCGGTTGTATTGTCACTGGTACGCAGGTAATAATATCCGCCATTTGTAGGAGGCTTGTTGCCACTCTCACTATTTGCTGCTTTTTGCGAATTTGTAACATGGTCGTTCTTTGCATTTTTAGCAGTTGTTGCCTGCTGCCTATGTCTTTGCTGTTCTGCCTCACGTTTGGCCCTTTCTGCTTTAGCAACAGCCAAACGCTTCTCGTTTTCTGCTTTCGCTATTGCAGTCTCTTCTGCGACAAGATCTTTTTGTAGCAACTTTGCTTCTGTGCATATTGGCTGTCCTGCATATTTCTTGTACTCATTATAGTAGTACCTTGCCTGCTTGACATCCTTTTTCAAACCTGTTCCTGTGAGATAGTATTTTGAGACGCGAAGGCATGGCATGATATATCCTACATCGTTCTTAGGCCTCATTTCTTTTATTGCCTTAAGATACATTACCGCTGCTGTCCCGTCATTATGAAAATCTAATGAAGACTGGCTATAACAATCGCCAAGCGGATAGTAGGCGCGTACATCACCTTTCTCTGCAGCAGAATTAAGGTATACGATGGCTTCAGAATATTTGTTGTTCTTCCACAATGCTTCTCCGACCTGATAGGTTGTGGTAGAGGATTTTGTTAAAACGGAATCCTCTAATGATGAGGTGAGTCCATAGTCATAAGGCTCTACTTTAACAGGTTTTCTCTCTATCACCTGTCCAGGATTGGGGATGAGCAGCTTCCTGCCGACATAACATGAGGAACTTGCAGGATTTGAAGCCTTTAGCTCCTCTACTGTTATACCATATTTCTGGGCTATAGAGCTGAAGTTCTCTCCACGTTGCACTATATGCTCGCACCTTTGGGCCTGCAAAGACATGGCACATAGGAGGGCGACGATGAAGAAAAGTATGCGAAATCGTGTCATATATACCATTAATATTTAATCACAAGGTAATTGGTAACGCTCCAGAAACGAGTTGCATCTGTAATTGTCAATGTGCTTGTACCATCTCCGTTATCAGATACCTTGTATGAATTTGCTGGCATTTGGGTCAATACCTCGCAACTCTTTGCTGGAATCTTAAATGTCTTGACATTGCGGATATCAAGTTTTTTGAAAGCCGAGGCATTAACTTTGGTCATATCAAGTTTGCTCTTTTTGAAGAGCGAACCACCTGTCATCAGACCGGCTTTTTTAAGCTCTTTTTTAGACCCCATTATGAAGTAAGCCTCGTTGAGCATATCGCTTTGTGCTTCAAGAGCCTTTTCTTGTTCTGCTTTCTCCTCTGTGAGTTGGGCTACATTGGTGTTCAGTTTGTCTACATGCGACTTGAGAGTTGCTATATCAAACTTACGTTTTTCCAACTCCTGGGTAAGTTCTACGATAGCCTGGTCTTTTTCCTTTATCTGTTTCTTAAGTGCCTGTATGGTTTGCAACATTTTCTTTGCATTTGCATCACCATCTTTCAGTTTCTCTTCCAAGATGGCGATACGCTCACGTTGACGTTCGAGCATCATTTTGTATGCCTCAAGGTTTTGTCTTATTTGCTCTTTTCTTGACAAAGGACTTTCTTTTGAGGTGCGGAGAATCGTTCCCTCCATATTTACCACGCTGTCCATACTTGTATTTATTGCATCGAGGAATAGATTCATCTCGTCTACCTCAGCCATATTTGCACTGATAACATTGCGTAGTGAGTCTGCCTCAGGGTTGCCTTTATCGGTCTTTCCACCACATGAGACAATAGAAAATACTGCTGAAGAAAGCAGAAGTGAATAGAAAACTCTTTTCATAGTGTTGGGTTTTGATGTTTGTCTTTAATCTTGCTGTTTAATAGAATGTTAGCTAATATAATTAGGTGCAACAAAGGTAATTGTTTTTAATGAAATGCACAAATATAAGTATGAAAAACTAATTTCATTGGCTCGTATTTATTTGAAATTTGTACTCGCCCTATTTTGAAAATAATTATTTTTTTCTTTTTTTATCCTTTTACTTTTCTCCTTTTCCGATGCAAATATCGTACTTGCAAACTCCCGCAAAAATTCTCATTCTGGAGATTTGCAGACCGTAAAACGGGCGGTTTTGCGGTTCGGCGCAGACTGAAAAACAGAGAAATTGAGACTTTTCGATGCAAAACGATAGATTTTGCACCGCTTTTCGTGAGATTTTACAAACTTTTCGTGAGACTTTATTTGGTAACTCTTGAGACTTTACTCGGTAAAACCTATGCTTTTACATATAAAAGTCTCACGATAAGTTTGGTTGGCTCGAAACGGAAATTGCACACTTTTGCGCAGAACGCCGCAAAGGCTTCTGAATCATTTGTTTACGCTTGTACGCTCAAAACTCGCGAAAAATGAAAAACAAAATCCGTTGTCGGTTTTTCGCGGGTTATGAGCGTGCAAATCGTGCAAATATCGTCTTGGCAAAAAAAAACAGTGCCAGACTTTGTTGCTGCTTATTTCTTCATAAGTGATACGGCGAAGCCGCCACCGCGTGCCTGCTTAACCTTCAGCACGTCGCCCTTCTTCACGGTGCGGTGCAGGATGGTGTAAGCCTTCGGGTTAGTCTCGTAGTCGGCGTTCTTGCCGTCCTGGTAGATGGCGCAGTCGTACTTGGCGCCAGCGTCGAGGAAGTCGAGCTTCACGGTTGTCTGACGGGCGTTGTTGGTCTTTCCGCCCACGAACCAGTTGTCCGTGCCCTTCGCCTTGCGAGCCACGGTGATATACTCCGCCGGCTCAGCCTCCAGATACTTTGAATCGTCCCAGTCGCAAGCCACGTCGCGTATGAACTGGAAGGCGTCGTCGTACTTCTCGTAGTGCTCCGGCAGGTCGGCTGCCATCTGCAGCGGCGAGTACATCACGAGATAGAGCGCGAGCTGTCCGCAGAGCGTGGTGTGTACGTACGACGGGTTGTCGCTCCATTCTTTCAGACGAGTCTCGAAGATGCCCGGCGTGTAGTCCATCGGTCCGCCCTGCAGGCGTGTGAAGGGTAGCATGACGGTGTGGTAGGGCACCGAACCGCCGAATGCCTCGTACTCTGTGCCGCGTGCCGACTCGTTGCCTACGAGGTTAGGCCATGTGCGGCAGATGCCGGTGGGGCGTGTTGCCTCGTGAGCGTTCACCATGATGTGGTGCTTGGCAGCGGTCTCGACGACGCGCTGATAGTGGTTGTTCATCAGCTGCGAGTAGTGGTACTCGCCGCGCGGTATGATGTCGCCTACGTAGCCCGTCTTAACGGCGTCGTAGCCATACTTGTTCATAAGCTGGAACGCATCCTCAAGGTGTCGCTCGTAGTTGAGTGCCGCAGAAGATGTCTCGTGGTGCATCATCAGACGCACGCCCTTCGAGTGAGCATACTCGTTGAGATATTTGATGTCGAAGTCGGGGTAGGGTGTCACGAAGTCGAACACGTCGAGCTTCTGATGACCGAACCAGTCCTCCCAGCCCTCGTTCCATCCCTCGACGAGCACCTCCTGCAAGCCGTTCTTGGCTGCGAAGTCGATGTAGCGCTTCACCTCGGCTGTGGTGGCACCGTGCTTGCCGTTGGGTCTGCACTTCGAGTAGTCGGTCTCGCCGAGACGCACCGAAGGCAGGTCGTCGGTGTACGCCCATGTCTTTGTGCCCACGATCATGTTCCACCACACGCCACAGTATTTCGTTGGGTGAATCCACGATGTGTCCTCAATCTTGCACGGCTCGTTGAGGTTGAGCGTGAGTTTCTTCGAGAGCATGTCGCGTGCGTCGTCGCTCACCAACACCGTGCGCCACGGCGTGTTGAACGGAGTCTGTATGAAGCCCTTGCGTCCTACGGCGTCGGGCGTGAGCCACGACTCGAACGTGAGCGTCTTCTCGTCGAGGTTGAGGTGCATAGTAGGGTAGTCGAGACACGCTGCCTCGTGTATGTTGATGTATAGTCCGTCCTTGGTCTTCAACTGCAGCGATGTCTGCACGCCCGTGTCGGAGAATACCGTCGTAGACGAGTTTGCCTTGTACGACTCGCGGTTCTTGCTGATCACCTCGCGTATGCCCGTAAGCGGTGTAATCTGATACTCGTACTCCTGCGTGTCGTAGTCGCCCGGAATCCAGTAGGCGGTGTGGTCGCCGGTCATGGCAAACTGCGTGTGTTCCTCCTTTATCACGAAGTAGTTGAGGTCCTGTTGCTGCGGAAACTCGTAACGCAAGCCCATGCCGTAGTCGTAGACGCGGAAGCGCAGACGTATGTTGCGGTTGCTCGACGGCTGGTTGAGGCTTACCTCAAGCTCGTTGTAATGGTTGCGAATGGTCTTTGTCTCGCCCCATACCGGTGTCCATGTCTCGTCGAACGAGGATGTCTTCGATGCTGTTTCCTTGAATCCGTCCATCAGGTCGGTCTCCTCCATGCCCTTCGATGCGTGCTTGTCGCGAGCAAGCTCCAGTCCGAGGTGCGAGGGGTTAATCACCTTCTTGCCCTTGTAGTTCATTTCGTACGTAGGACGTCCGTTGTCCGTGAGCGAAAAGGTCAGGCTCACGTTGCCGTCGGGCGAAGCGACGGTCTGTGCCGATGCCATGGCAGGCATCAAAGCAAGCACAGCCAAAATGTCTTTCGTTTTCATATCAAAGATGTTTATATTGTTATTCTTTAGGCTTTTATGTGTTGCAAAGTTAAAAATCTTATGGATAATAACGCGGGTGTATACCTATTAATATATGTAATGTGCGTATGAAAACGTTTGCAACGTGTGTGTATAAACGAAAAAATCGGGTGTCTCACGACATCCGATTTTCAAAAACAAACTACTTAAAAACTAATCTACTAAAACAAATCAAAATATCTTATATGCGAAATTATGCGTTATAGTTCTTATTACGGTGGCAAAATTACGAATAAATACAATTCGTTCCAAATCTTTTTCTACTTTTTTTGCTTGATTTAGAGCAAGAAGTGACGATTTGGAAGAATTGTGTTATTAAATGTAACAAAAGTGTTAGTGTGTAGGCGTGTGTGTAAACGTTTGCTTAGAAACGCGTCATAAATTCCACTACAATCTTGTCTCTTTCAGAGCGATGAGCTATGCCGCCGTCGCGATAGAAATACTTCTCGTAGTTGAGACGTATGTCGCTGACGAACGGCTTCTTCAGACTCAGCGTCACGCCGCCGGTCAATCGCGAGCGCTGATAGTCGTTCACGATGAGTTTGCCCTCCGTGTTCGCCTTGCCGTCGGCGTATCGAGTGCCGTCGCTGTGGTCGCTCATGTAGTCGTAGCGCACGAGTGGGGTGACTGATCTAATCAGTCCCTTCCTCATTTTTATGTCGTAGCTCACGAACGAATTGAAGGCGTGTACGGCTTTGAATGCGTCGTCGGCATAATGCTTGTAGAGATATTCCGCCTCTATGTGCCAACCCTTCTGATGCCAGTAGGCTCCAGCGTCGTACATCATGATGTCCGTAGCGTCGGGCTTTATCTTCTGCGTGCTCAGCGTGAGGTTGAAGCCGTGAGGCATGAGCAGTTGTGCTTTTGCAGAGAAGTTGACGTTCTTTGTCCAGAAGTCCTTCTGGTTGGTCAGTCCGGAGCCGTTGAAGAGTCCGGCTTCGAGCACTATCGGGAAGCCCACGTTGAACGTATAGCCCAATGCGGCACCCACGTCGCGCACGTTGCCCACTTGCTTTGCTATGAAAGAGCGGTTGGCGAAGTACTGCTGGTGGGGCGAGCGATGGGCATCGATGGTGAACGGCACGCGCATCTGTCCGATGGTGAACTGCATCGTCTGCCAGGGTTTCAGGCGTGTGTAGGCATCGAGCATCTTTATCTTGCCCTCGTCGCAGAGGTCAATCTCAGCCTTATAATATATAATAGGTGAGAGCACTCCGTCGATACTCACGCGAGCGTTGCGCACCTCGAAGCGGTGTTCGCCCTCCTCGGTCTGCAGTTCGTACTTTGAGCGTATTGTTCCGTGGACGTTGATTGAAGCTTTTGCCTTTGCCTTTGCTTCGGGTTCGCTTTTCTGCGTAGTCTCCTGTGCCATTGTTGTAGTGGCGGCAAGACACAGTAGAGCTGTTGTGATGAATGTCTTCATTGTTTGTTCGGTTATTATTTCCGGGTGCAAAGGTCGTCATTTGGTTTTGTCACTACGTGTCAAGGGTGTTACGATGTTGTTACATTTCATTCCTCGCCTCGATAATGTGTAAGCGTAAATTGATACACGCAAACAGAAATTAGTTGTAAGATTTTTGTAGCAAAGTGTTTTGTAAACCTCAAATCCGCAACCGCCCTCATAAGATGACACAGAGGTCAAAAAGGTAGCGA